>OGZA01000096.1_pt1 | contig 65176 bp, 63 predicted proteins | sample 1576591 | NCBI WGS metagenome assembly OGZA01 (sample SAMEA3541565, study PRJEB24748) | human gut metagenome | biome: human gut; feature: human-associated habitat; material: faeces | place: China | collected 2012
TAAAAAGCGAGTGTTCTTACAGCTTTTCAAATGCTGTAAGAACACTCGCCATGGTGCGCGAGGCGGGACTTGAACCCGCACGTCCGGAGTGGACACTAGAACCTGAATCTAGCGAGTCTGCCAATTCCACCACTCGCGCATATCGTGAACGCTCGATTATAATAGCATCCACAGCCCCGCTTGTCAAGTCATTTTTCTTCCCGATTCCAATTTTTTCTTTACATGCCCGCTTCGGAATGATATATTGTAGTAAACAAAGTACTACTGAACAGGAGCTGCCGCACCATGCCTGATCGTTCCGCGCTGAAACGCAATGCCACTGAAAAAATACGTACATCAAATCCCAGAGTCATCACCGTCGCGCTGGTCTATCTGCTGCTGAGCCTGCTTGTGAACCTGCTGTCATCAAGGCTGCTCTCCATCAACATGACCGATGCCGACGCCGCGCGTTATCTCCAGTATTACGCCGAGGGCAACTATGAGTACGCGCTGAGATACCTTGACATTATCGCCCCTCCCGCGACCTCCTATTTCCTCGACACGCTGCTCACCGTCGTGATGAGCATCGTCGGCGCGGGCTTTATTCTTTTCCTGCTCAACACCGCCCGCGGCAATGCGCCCTGCTTCGGCAACCTCCTTGATGGCTTCGGCTTCGGGCTCAAGGTCGTTATCCTGAACATTCTCGAAGCGGTCTTTATCGGCCTGTGGTCTATGCTGCTCGTGTTTCCGGGAATCATTGCCTACTACCGTTACAGTCAGGCTATCTATATCCTCGTCGACGATCCCACAAAGTCGCCCATGCAGTGCATCCGTGAATCCAAGGCCATGATGGCCGGGCACAAGGGCGAGCTTTTCGCGCTCGACCTCAGCTTCCTCGGCTGGTACCTTCTCTCCCTCGTCCCCATGCTCGGCTATGCCGTGCGCGTCTGGACGGTGCCCTATATCGGCATGACCAAAACGCTCTACTTTGAAGCTCTCCGCAGCGGCGCGGCCTATACCCGCGATACCTTCAACGTTGATATATAAAGCAAAAAGCTCGGTTTCCAAGATGGAAACCGAGCTTTTTCAGGTCAGAACACGAGCGCGAAATGCTCTGGTTTGGGCTTGTATTTGACCCCCGAAACAAGCCCCATCGCGCAGAACATCGTCACCATCGACGAGCCTCCGTAGCTGAAGAACGGCAGCGTTATGCCTATGACCGGCGTAATACCGATGCACATACCGATGTTTATGAACATCTGGAACAGCATTGCCCCGGCAACGCCGAAGCAGATCAGCATATCATAGGTGCGGCTCGAATGCAGGCCGATCCTGAGGATATGAATTATGATTATCAGCAGCAGCGCGACGACGATAAGGCAGCCGATCATGCCGAAATGCTCGCCGATACAGGAGAAGATGAAGTCGGTATGCTTGCCGGTAAAGACCGTGGTGCTGTGCTCATCGTCAACTCCGGTGAGACGTCCGGATGCAAGGCTCATCTTGCTCTGCGTGGTCTGCCATCTGATGCCCCAGCCATCGGGGTCGACGCTTGCATCGTAGGGGGCGACAAGTCTCTGCTTCTGATAGTCCTTCAGGAAGTAGTTCCACAGCAGCGGTATCGCCGAGGCAACAAGTGCCCCGCCTATCGCGAACCAGTAAAGCTTCACGCCCAGCGCATAGAACATTACGAGAAAGACGCCGAGCAGAATGCCCGCGCTTCCAAGGTCAGAGGAAACGCCGACGATCATCAAGAACACGATGCCGAAATGCGCCGCCATCTGCACCACCGACAGGAACGAATTGATATCCCGGTACTCTTTAAGATAAGTCATCTGCTTTGCGGCGACGACTATGTACAGGACCTTGATGACCTCCGAGGGCTGTATGCCGATACCGGCGAAACGTATCCAGCTCTTGTTGCCGGTGCCGTCGTCCTGCCCGAAGATGACGAGCGCGACGAGCAGCAGCACATTTATCGCGCACAGTATCTTCCACTGCTGGCCGAGGATATCCGCGTCAATTACCGTAAAGAGCACAAAACCGGCGATACCGAGGAACAGCGAAAAGGTCTGGACCGCGATGTACTTTGACGGAGCGGACATGTCCCAGCCGCCCTCCGACATACCCGTGACCGCGATATCGATCGAGTATATCCCGTATATCGAGCATATGATGCACATTATAAGCAGAAATATATCCGCCCTCTGAAAGAACTGTTTTATATATTTCTTTGTCTTTGTGATACCTGTCACCGCCTTTCAGCAAATTGACACAGCGCCTGCCGCGCCGTAAGACGTATTTTATCACATAATTGCTCTTTACGCAACGCCCCGACGATGTTATAATATCTGCCGGGATTTTATCGAGAATGATTTTATCACAGTCCCCCGCCGGGATTGTTATCACAGTGTTAAAACACGGTATTGCTAATTGCACGTTAATTAAAGGAGGAGCGTATGTCGGAATACATTTCACACAGCGAGCATGATACCGAGGATATCGGCGCCTCCTTCGCGCGCACGCTCAAGGGCGGCACGGTCGTTGCGATGTACGGCGACCTCGGCGCGGGCAAGACGGCTTTCGTGCGCGGCATGGCGCGCGGCATGGGGCTTGACTGCCGCGTCTCCAGCCCGACCTTCACAATAGTCAACGAGTACCTCGGCGAGCGTGAGCTTATCCATTTTGATATGTACCGCCTCTCCAGCGCGGACGAGCTGTTCGACATCGGCTGGGAGGACTATCTCAACCGCGGTGCGGTGTGTGCCGTCGAATGGAGCGAGAACGTGCAGGACGCATTCTTCGGCGACGAGATAAAGGTCACCATCATGAAGCTTTCGGACACCGAGCGCAAAATCGTTATCGAGGGGGACGCAGAATGCTGATACTTGCTTTTGAATCCTCGGCAAAGCCCGCATCCGCGGCGCTTGTGAAAGACGGGCAGCTGCTCAGCCAGTATACGCAGTGCAGCGCGCTGACCCACAGCCGCACGCTCCTGCCCATGGCGGAGGACATGCTCAAGAACGCTGAGCTCAGGCTCAGCGACGTTGACCTTATCGCTGTCGCCCACGGCCCCGGCTCCTTTACCGGGATACGCATAGGCGTGTCTACCGTCAAGGGGCTCGCGTGGGCAGCCGAAAAGCCCTGCGTCGGCGTCTCGACGCTCGAAGCGATGGCGTGGCACGGCCTTGCCGTCGGCGGCTATATATGCCCGGTCATGGATGCGCGCCGCAGCCAGGTCTATAACGCCCTTTTCAAAATAGAAAACGGCCGTCCCGTCCGCATGACCGAAGACAGACCCATCGCGCTCGAGGAGCTTGCGAAAGAAGTCACGGCGCTGAATGCTCCAGTGTTCCTCGTCGGGGACGGCGCGGCGCTCTGCTTCGAATATTTCACCGCGCACGGTGTTCCCTGCGTCATGGCTCCGGATAACCTGCGCTGGCAGGACGCCTGGGGCGTCGCGATGGCCGCGGCGGACAAGACCCCCGGCAATGCCGACGAGCTGCTGCCCGTCTACCTGCGTCTCTCGCAGGCGGAGCGTGAGCGGCAGGAGCGGCTTTCACAATCAGTCAATTCTTAAATTGAATATAAAGGAGAACGACTTAAATGAGCAAAGTATGCGTGTTCGACCATCCCCTTATTCAGCACAAGCTGTCCATCCTCCGCGATGAAAACACCAGCGTCAAGGAGTTCAGAGAGCTTGTTTCGGAGATCGCAATGCTGATGTGCTATGAAGCCACCAGAGATCTCCCGCTTGAAGAGGTCGACGTTAAGACGCCCGTCGCCGTTGCAAAATGCAAGCGTATTTCCGGCAAGAAGCTTGCCATCGTCCCCATCCTCAGAGCAGGTCTCGGCATGGTTGACGGCATGGTCAGCATGATGCCCAACGTCAAGGTTGGTCATATAGGGCTGTTCCGCGATCCTCAGACTTTAGAGCCCGTGAAGTACTACTTCAAGATGCCCGCCGACATTGAGGAGCGCGACGTTATCGTTGTCGACCCGATGCTCGCGACCGGCGGCTCCGCCTCCGCTGCGATCACCTTCCTCAAGCAGGACGGCGTCAAGCATATCAAGCTCATGTGCATCATAGGCGCACCCGAAGGCGTCAAGCGTATGCAGGAGGATCACCCGGACGTTGACATCTTTGTCGCTGCTCTGGACGATCACCTCAACGACCATGGCTACATTGTCCCCGGTCTCGGCGACGCCGGTGACCGCATCTTCGGCACCAAGTAAAAACCATATACAGCATAACCGCGCTGACGCATTGCAAGTCAGCGCGGTTTTTCTATGCCGCTCATTTCAGCAGCTTTTCATAGGTAAAGTTCCCGGCAGTGCCCCTCATCAGCAGCGCATCAAGCGCCGCTAAAACGGTGCCCAAGCCCCAGAGGAGTCCCGAATCTATCAGGATAATGCCGGTGCAGTTTATCATTTCCGGGGTGATCGTTACCCCGTTGAGCTTTGTCCACAGAGCGGCGGTTTTCTCACGCAGGGCGTCGTCGTTTGTGACGGTCGCGACCCGGGCGTCGCACTTTTCGCAGTCCAGCCCGCAGCAGCCGATCAGTTGGTTCATATATATTCCTCCCCTATATTTCACGCTTGCTTTGCACGCAGTTGACTTTCCGGAAGCGTCCTTGTCAGAACCAGCGTATAGGCCACCGTAATTACGATCAGAGCAGTGAGATGGAGCAGGTGCATTTCCGCGGTAAGGTTCCTATCGTCTGCAAACGTTCCGAGCGTATTTATCGCGGAATGGACGATGATGCATGGTATCAGGCTCCCGCCGCGATAAAAGATCGTGACCAGCAGGAAGCCGACCGCGATGGCAAAGACGATCTGGCACAGATTGCTGACCAAGTCCATTCCGCTGCCGTTAAAGAGGTTGATGATATGTCCAATGCCGAAAGTCACGCTGGAGATGATGATCGCAGACCTGATATTATTCTTTGCGATAGCCGTAAACAGGAAGCCCCGGAAGATCAATTCCTCCAGGAATCCTACACAGAGCATGCACGCGATACGGCAGACAGTTTCCGCCGGTGAATAGTTGAGGGCGACACCGTTCCAGAGATTTCCCGATGCCAAAACAAAAAGCGGCACATAGTAAAGAAAACGCCGGGCGGGAACGGACGTTCTGCAAAGCCCGTACCGTTTCTGCAAGTTGTTCTTTCGGACAAAGGCAAAAAGAACAACAGTCTGCAGGATGCAGAAAACGGCGCTTGCGGAGTATCCGACGCCGATCATTTCATTGAGCGGATTGGCGAAAGACTGCAAGGCACAGTAAATCGCGATCCACACAAGTGCAAAGCTCAGCTCGTTCTTATCATACAGCTTTTTCATTTTACGTCTCCTGCTCATTCACCGGGGCGGAGATGAGCGTGATCTGCCGTGTCTTGCTGTCCGCTTTCGCTTCGACTTTCATATACCTGAGGGCGACCTCGTTGATCTCCGAAAGGAAATCCGAAAACTCCCCGTCCGTCAGCAGCAGCGTGCAGTTGGTGAACAGCAGCATATCCCTTTCGGGATCGGCATTGCCGCCGGAAAAATATTTTGCAAACGCCGCGCAGATGCTCAGCAGCGACATCTGCACAGCATTGCCGCTCTCTTCCCCGGCTGACATGGCGCTTTTATTCAGCCGGTAAATGCTTTCGACCGTGCCGCGTATCCGGTTTTCACCGACGACCATGAAGTGGCGGTAGAGTCCGTCTACGGCAACGAGTTCATCGTGCGTACCCTGCTGGACGATTTCGCCGTGATCGACGACGAAGATACGGTCAGCATTGCGTACGGTCTTGAGCCGGTGCGCTATCATAATGACGGTCTTGTTATGGGTCAGCTCTGCGACTGCCTCCATCAGCTCTTTCTCATTCTCGGGGTCGACATTCGCCGTCGCCTCATCGAGGATGATTATGGGCGCGTCCTTCATAATTGCCCGCGCGATGGAGATGCGCTGGCGCTCGCCGCCGGAGAGCGTCGCGCCGCCCTCCCCTATCACGGTGTCAAAGCCGTCGGGCAGCGCCATGACGAAGTCATAGCAGCGCGCCTTCTTTGCTGCGGCCATCACTCCCTCCATAGAGGCGTCGGGTCTGCCGAAACGGATGTTGTTGGCGATGGTGTCGGAGAACAGGTACATGCGCTGGAACACAAATGAGAAGTTGCGGATCAGGCTGTCATAGCTGTAGTCCCGCACGTCGCGCCCGCCGAGGCTCACGCTGCCGCCCTGCACGTCCCAGAACCGCGCCATGAGGTTGCGGAGCGTGGTCTTGCCGCTGCCGCTGGGGCCGACGATGGCGACGGTGGTCTTCTCCGGGATCGTCAGCGACACATCATGCAGGATGGGCTTGCTGTCATAGGAGAAATCGACATGGCTGAGCGCAATGTCCTCATGCTCGGGCGTGAGCTCCTCGCCGTCAATGTCCATGGGCTCAACGTCGAGGATGGAATTTGCCTTGTCAACGCCGATGTCAATGGAGCGGAAAAGCGAGGAAAAGCTTCCCGCGGAGTCGAGCTGCTCAAAGAGGATGAACGAGCAGATGAGCATCAGCAGGCAGTTGGAAAGCTCCATCGTGCCGCCGAAGTAAAAGACTATCGCCGCGGCACAGACGGCAACGCCGGTGAGCTTATTGACGACGAACTGCGCCAGCATATAGAGCACTGACGGAAGCTCCATGCCGAAGGATGCACGGCGCGCTTCCTCGACGGCGGCGTGCACCTGCGTCGCGGAGTCGCCGGTCAGGTCAAAGTTTTTGACCTCGGCAATGCCCTGCACATATTCCAGAACCTTTGTGACCAGCCGCTCATCGGCATTGAACTTGCGCTGGGCAAGCGTCTGCTCCGCGCGCTGCATGGCGGAATTGACGGCGAAGAACAGGAGCAGCCCCGCGAGGGTGATGAGCCCCATGCGCCAGTCAAAGATGAACATCATAACGGCGATGATGCCGGAGGTGAGAAAACCGCGCGTCGTGACCATTACTACACGGGTGGCGACGTTCGCCATACCGAAAGCGATCTCGCTGTCGGTATCGACGTTAAAAAACTGCGTCCGTGGGTTCTGAAAGACGCTGCCGACTTTCTCCGCGATACGGTGCATGGGCAGGCCGAAAACATCCTCCCCATCTAGCAGCACCTTGCCGCTCAATTCACCCTCAAAGAACTGCGGTATCAGGCCGTTTATGAGCCGCGTCAGCGTCGTCTTGCCGCAGCCGCTCCGCCCGCACAACAGCACGCACTGCCCGTCCGGGATCGTGAGGCTGATATTCTTTAAGCCGCCGTCCGTACTGTCGGGATAGGCAAAGGACAGGTTCTGAAATTCTATCATACAGCCGCCCCCTTACATATAAGCTCCGTGACAAGGAACGCCAGAAACAGCGCGGCCGACAGACAGTCCGCCGCACGCATCTGAATTTCCGCAAGGCAGGTGCGCGGCTTCGGGTTCTCGATGCCGCGCGTCACGGAGGCGATGGACAGCTCATCCGCCGCCTTGCTTGCCGCCGTCAGAAGCGGCACATAGATGCAGTTCACCGTCATGGCCGGGGCTTTCAGAAAGCCCCAGAGTGTCGGCGACACATCCCGCAGCCGCATGGCGTCCTTGATAAAATGCCAGTCCTCGCGGATCGTCGGGAGGTACCGGAGCATGACGGCGATGGGGATGGTCAGCTTCTTTGAAATGCGCAGCCGCGCCATGGCGGAGAGAAATTCGCCCACCTTGGTCGTAGATATCACAAGCCCCGCCAGCATGCCGCAGGCATAGACCTTATGTACTAAGCCGAGAAACGCCACGAACATTGTCCGCCATGTGCCGCGCAGCACGCCCATGCACCAGACGGTGAATGCGCAGATAAGCGCATAGGCGATGATGCCGCGCAGCGCGTACTGCCATCTCCCGCTGAGCGCGGAGAGCAATCCGATGAGCGCGACCAGCGTGAACTGAAAATACAGGCTCGGTGCGGCCATGGCGCTCAGGACGCAGAGCAGGATGAGAAGCAGCTTTGTCCGCGGGTCGAGGTGCAGGGGCTTCATTTGGTGATACCGGCTTTTTCGAACTGCTTCTTCAGCATTTTGCAGCCGACAAAGGCGCTGATAGCGGCGGCAATGACAGTCCCCACCAGCATGATGACCAGGATCCATGTTGTTCCGGTGGAGCGCATCGTATCGATATAGGACTGCTCCGTGCCGTTGCCGAGCATGGTCTTTGCCCAGCCGTCAGGGTCAGCGAAGAACACCAGATATGAAGCGGTGCCGCCGACGGAGAGCAGAATATAGGAAAGCGAATTGATCTTCTTGCTCTTATATCCGCCGGTGCCCGCGATGAGGTCGGCAATGATGCCCATGACGAGATATCCGAGCGCCATTGCCCAGTGCATGCCGGTCACAAACCAGACGATGCACAGGAGCGCGCCGAGGATGCTCGCCGCCCAGCGCTTCTGCACCTTGGCAAGCATAAGCAGGTACACCGGTCCGCACAGCAGCGCGCTGCCGACGGGCATATAGAAAGTCAGCACCGGGTTCGGTGCGAAGAAGATTCCGCCCACAAGAGCAAACACCAGAAAGAGCGCCGAAAAAATACCGACTGTGACGAGGTCCTTTACAGTCAGCCCTTTTTTATTGATCGTCTGCATAATAAAGTCTCCTTTGCGATGACGGACGGTTTGACTTTTGAGCCGTCATTTGATATAGAGTGGTTAGAGTTAATTAACTGTAATTAAAGGTATCATACCGCGGCATTCCCGGCAACAGCTGACGGCGTTTTCTGTCTGATCGTTGCAAAGGTTTGCCTGTTCGTTGCAAGGAGAAATATGAAAAGCGATGTTTTGAAGGATTATTACCGGCCGCTTTTGGAGCAGAATCATTTTATTTCCATCCCGTGCCCGGACAAATTCAGTCAGGCGGGGCAGTGCTGGGAGATCGCCCCCGCGGTCGGCAGCGGGTACTACTGGGTCTATGCAAAGCAGGATCTGTTCGATATCAAGATACATGACTTTTTCTTCCATGAGGATCAGTGTCTCGATATGGCGATCCCCGAGTGCATCAGCATCCAGCGCTATGACTCCATCTCCGGCGAGGAGCTGAACCCCTACCGGCGGCTCTCGGCGGGAGACATCCAGACCATAGTCGGCGGAAAGCCGCGCTACCGCGCGCTCATCCACAAGCGCATTCCGATCCATTCCGTGGGTATCGACATACTCCCGAATTATTACGAGGATTTTCTGAAGAAGCAGTATCCGGATATTTATTTTGACCTCCCCTCGGCCTTTCAGAGCGTGGATCAGGCGACGGACTTTCCCGCCATGTCAAAGCTGCTGTTTGAGATAGAGAACTATCGCGGCGATGGAGCGGCCGCGGCACTGTTCTATGAGGCCAAGGTCACGGAGGCCATCGCGCTGGTGGTGGACGCATGGAAGCGGCAGAGTCAGAGGCGGGAGCGCCCCCTGTCGGCGGCAGACGCGGAGGGGCTGCAGAACGTGGTCAGCTACATTGCCGACCACTACGCTTTTGATATCCCGCTCGAGCGCCTTGCGAGCATCGCCTGCATGAGCGAGACGAAGCTCAAGGGCTGCTTCAAGCGGCAGTTCGGATGCAGCATCACGCAGTACATTCAGGGGCGGCGAATGAGTCAGGCGGAGCACCTGCTTATAAACACCGACTTCACCATGGGGCAGATCGCGCAGATGATCGGCTACACGACCTCCAGCCGCTTTGCCGAGCTGTTCAAAAAAAGCACGGGCATCCTGCCGATAGAGTACCGGAAGATCGCCCGCAAGGAATGAGATATATAGGATAAGGCCGCTCTTTTTGAGCGGCCTTTATCTGTTATTTATTATTCTTTCCAAGCTGATAGAACGCGACGGCGCTGGCAGCAGCGACGTTCAGGGAATCCACGCCGTGGGACATTGGGATGCGCACGGTATAATCGCAGTGCTCGATGGTGTCATTGGCAAGCCCGTCGCCCTCGGTGCCGAGGACTACCGCAAGCTTTTCCTCCGCCGTGAGACGGGGATCGGCAATGCTCAGCGAGTCCTCACGCAGCGCCATCGCGGCGGTTCTGAAGCCCAGCCCGTGCAGGAAATTGTGCCAGCCGTCCGGCAGATATGTCCACGGCACCTGAAAGACCGTGCCCATGCTGACCCTTATCGCGCGGCGGTAAAGCGGGTCGCTCCCGGCACTGGTGAGGAGGACGGCGTCCATCCCGAGCGCCGCGGCGGAGCGGAAAATCGCGCCGATGTTCGTCGGGTTCATCACGTTTTCAAGCACGGCGATGCGCGAGGCATTGCGGCAAAGCTCCGCCGCCTCGGGCAGCTTCGGGCGGCGCATGGCGCAGAGCATGCCGCGTGTGAGGTGAAAGCCGGTAAGCTCAGTCAGCACCTCAAGGGGAGCTGCGAAAACCGGAATGTCCCCGCAGCGTGCGATAAGCTCCCGTCCCTTTCCATCGACGTGCTTTGTTTCCATCAGCATGGAGACCGGCATGCAACCTGCGTCCAGCGCGCGTTCTATGACGACGGGGCTTTCAGCGATGAACAGTGCGTTTTCCGGATCGGCGCGATTTACCAGCTGGTTCTCGGTCAGGCGCGCGTATATATCCAGCTCCGGTGCGGAGAAATCGTTTATCTCAATAACATTCGGCATAGGTTCATCCTGCTTTTCGTAAGACTTTGCGATAATTATATAAGTATATGCAGCATATTTCAAGATTGAGAATTTACAAATTAACGTTGACTGAGACGAAAGCTGTGTTATTATATCTTAAAATAAGAATGATTTTGAAGGTTTGGAAATGCAGAAGAAAAAGATAAAGATCTCCGTCATCTCCCAGATACACTATTGCAAGCTCGTCCTGCGCTCCCTGCTGCTCGTCGCGGCGCTCACGGCCTATATCGTCAGCCATCTTAACGGAAGCGGCTCAATGTTCGGCGGCTATGACAGCGTGTGGATCTGGATAGCCGCGCTCGCGATATACGCCGTCGAAATGGTGCTGCGCTGCTTCCCGTCGGATTATGAGAGCATGGGCTGCCAGAAGCAGTTCAAAAAGAACTTCAAGCCGAACAAGCCTTTCGATAAAAAGGCTCTTCGGCGGGACTCATATAAAAGCACCGTCCCGGTCATCGTCTTCTGGACGCTGCCGAACCTGCTGTTCATCTGGCTGTATAGGCAGGGCATCTTCGATTGGGGCATCATGGTGCTGCTGTCGATCTTCTACTCTGTGTGCGACATGATCTGCATCCTGTTCTTCTGCCCGTTCCAGACATGGCTGATGAAGAACAAGTGCTGCAATACCTGCCGGATATACAACTGGGACTATATAATGATGTTCACGCCGCTGCTCGTGGTGGATAACCCATACGCCAAGTGCCTTGTCGCACTGAGTCTGCTGCTGCTCATCCGCTGGGAGCTGAACTATTTCATGCATCCCGAGCGCTTTTATGAGCACACGAACTGCGCCCTCTCCTGCGCCAACTGCAAGGAGAAGCTGTGCCACCACAAAAAGCAGCTGCGCATCTTCCATAAGAAGCTGTTCTCCCAGTTGCACACCCACGGCGGCAGCGGCCTGCCGCAGTATTAAATCAATAATTCATAACGCAGAAGCTGCCCGGAAAATTCCGGGCAGCTTCTGCGTTTATCACTTCTTCGTGACAATATGATCCTTATCCTTGTAGATGCTGTTCGCGGGGATGACGCCGCGCACGCAGGAGGTCGGATAAATGTTCGAGCAGCGGCCGACGACCGTGCCGGGATTGAGGACGCTGTTGCAGCCGACCTCGACGTTGTCGCCGAGCATCGCGCCGAACTTCTTGCGTCCGGTCTCGATAGGCGCGCCGGGAACCTTGACGGTGACAAGGGTCTTGTCACTCTTGACATTGCTGGTTATCGAGCCTGCACCCATGTGCGCCTTGTAGCCAAGGACGGAGTCGCCGACGTAGTTATAGTGCGGAGTCTGGACGTTATCGAACAGGACGACGTTCTTGAGCTCCACGGAGTTGCCGACGACGGCGTTCTTGCCGACAATGGCGCTGCCGCGGATGAACGCGCAGTGGCGGATCTCCGCGCCGTGGTCGATGATGCAGGGTGCGCCGAGGTAAGCCGAGGGGAACACCTTTGCGTCCTTCGCCACCCATACGCCCTCGCTGGGGTTATCGAACTCGTTCGCATCGAGCGTGGGGCCGAGCTTGAGGATGAAGTCCTTTATCCCGTCAAGCACCTCCCAGGGGTAGGTCTTGCCGTCAAACAGTTCCTTTGCGATGGTCTTATCCAGATCGAGAAGCTCTTTTATTTCAACCATTTTCCTTACCTCACTTGACTCTGACGAGCTTGCCCGCATCGGCCATTGCGGCGATGATGGCGTCGACCTTCTCCTCACACAGCTCGTGCGTGGACGCTTCCGACATAACGCGCAGCAGCGGCTCGGTACCGCTCTTGCGGAGCAGGACGCGGCCGTTGTCGCCAAGCTCGGCCTCGGCCTTTGCGACCGCCGCCTTGACCTTTTCGTCGTTGAGCGTCTCGTCCTTATCGGTGACGATGACATTCTTAAGCACCTGCGGGTACATGGTCATGCCGGAGGCGAGCACGGAGAGCGGCTCCTTCGTCTCGGTTATGGCTTCCATGACCTTGATGGCGGTCAGCAGGCCGTCGCCGGTGTTTGCGAGGCGGCCGAAGATGATGTGGCCGGACTGCTCGCCGCCGATCAGGTGGCCGTTCTGACGCATGTTTTCGGCAACGTACTTGTCGCCGACGGCGGTCTTTTCATAGCCGATGCCCAGCTCATCGAGCGCCTTGTACAGACCCATGTTGGACATGACGGTCGTGACGACCTTGGAATTGCCGAAAGTGCCGCGCTCCTTCATGTACTTTGCGCAGACGTACATGATATGGTCGCCGTTTATCTCGTTGCCCTTTTCGTCGACGGCAATGCAGCGGTCAGCGTCGCCGTCAAAGGCGAAGCCGACGTCAAGGCCGTTGTCGACAACGAACTTCTGGAGATTATGTATATGCGTCGAGCCGCAGTCGACGTTGATGTTCAGACCGTCGGGCTTATTCGCAAGCACGTAGGTGTCCGCGCCGAGGGCGTCGAACACGCTCTTTGCCATCTGCCAAGTGCTGCCGTTTGCGCAGTCAAGGCCGATCCTGCGTCCCTTGTAGGAGCGCGTCGCGAGGGAGATGAGGTAGCCTATGTAGCGGTTGCGGCCGGCGGCGTAGTCCACCGTGCAGCCGATCTGCTCACGCTGGGCGTAGGGCAGCTGCTCATCGGAGTCGAGGTATTCCTCAATCTTATTGAGCAGGGACTCTTCCATCTTCTCGCCCTCTCCGTTGAGGAGCTTTATGCCGTTGTCGTAATACGGGTTGTGGCTTGCGGAGATCATAATGCCGCAGTCAAAATCATCCGCGCGCGCAATGTAGGACACGCTCGGCGTGGAGGTGACGTGCAGCAGGTATGCGTCCGCGCCTGAGGCGGTGAGCCCCGCGCAGAGCGCCGCTTCAAACATGTAGCTTGAACGGCGGGTGTCCTTGCCGATAACGACCTTCGCTCTGTGCGCCTTGCTGCTGTAGTACCAGCCGAGATAGCGGCCTATACGGAAGGCGTGGTCGACCGTCAGATTTACGTTTGCTTCCCCGCGGAAGCCGTCAGTTCCGAAATATTTACCCATTGTTTCCTCCTGAATTAGAGTCTGGATGCCGCCGCAGTATCAAGATACACGGTGACTTCCGTAGGAATTTGCAGAAATGATGCAGGTATATATGTAATGGTCTTACCATAAACCATCTCAAAAACGGCCGCAGCCTTATCCTCGCCCCCGGCAAGCAGGATGATGTTCCTCGCCTCGGTCAGCGTCTTGATGCCCATCGTCACGGCGTACTCGGGCATATTCTCCTTCGTATAACCGCGCTCGGAGAGCTGGCGCTTTGTTCTGTCCGTCAGCTTCTGGACGTGGGTATACGAATCAAAAGGCGTTGCGGGCTCGTTATAGCCGATGTGCGCATCCTGACCGATGCCGAGCACGGCAAGGTCGAGCCCGCCGAGGCTCTCTATAAGCCGGTCATACTCCTCGGGCGCAGCAGCGTCCGGGAAAAAGCAGTTATCTTCACTTACATCCGCCGCGCACAGCTGCTCTCTCAGGAAATTTTCGCAGTCATGCCTTTCAGAAAACTCCGTCACCGCTAAGATGCGCGCGTTTTTCAGGCTGACCTCGCCCGCGGCGCACATTTCGCCGAGCCGCTTATACAGCCCTTTCACGTCGCGCCCTGCGGCGAGGGCTATCGCCGCGTCAGGCTTTGCGCGGACGATATCCTTTATCTGCCGCGCGGCCTGTTCTTCTATCTCAGATGCTTCACCCTTGATAATTTTCAATTCAGACATCCCCTATAATTTCACGCTCACCGGGAACACTACCATTATTAAGTTTATCTGTCAGGAGCGTTCCCCATGGCAATAATAATCATCAGGACAATAATAATATATCTCGCGCTGCTCGTCACGATGCGTGTTCTCGGCAAGCGGCAGCTTGGAGAATTGGAGCTATCGGAGTTCATCGTCGCCGCGCTCATCGCGGATCTCGCCTCGCACCCGCTCCAGGACCTCGGCATACCGATGATAAACGGCCTTGTGCCGATCTTCACGCTCTTCTGCTGCGAGGTGCTCATCACGGGTCTGAGCCTCAAAAGCATCCGCCTGCGCGGCTTTCTCTTCGGCAAGCCGAGCTTTCTCATCGTGCGCGGAAAGATCGATCAGGCGGAGATGCGCAAAAGCCGCTTCACATCCGAAGAGCTGATGCAGGAGCTGCGCAGCAAAAGCTGCACGGATATAAGCTCCGTCGAGTACGGCATACTCGAAACCGACGGCACACTGAACGTCATCCTCTTCCCTGCCGAGCGCCCCGCGACAGCCGGGCAGCTTGGGATAAGCACGTCCGACGGCGGCTATCCGAGCATCGTCATAAACGACGGGCGCGTGATAGACACGAACCTGCGAAAGCTCGGCCTTGACCGGAACTGGCTCAGCGCGGAGCTGAAGCGTCAGGGCAGGGGCAGCGAAAAGGACATCTTCCTTATGACCGTGAACCAGAGCCGCAAGGTCTATATCTCCGTAAAGGAGACAGTGCAATGAAAAAGGAAGTTATAGCAGGTGCGGTACTCGCGCTGCTCATCGCGCTGTCGGCATGGAACATATATTCCATCGACGCGCTGACCGACGGCATCGGCGATTCCCTGCGCATGTCACAGGCGCTCGCGGACATCGGCGACTGTGACAGCGCCAAAATCGAGCTCGACAAAGGTCTCAGGCTCTGGCTGAACGCCGACGGCTATACTCATATCTTTCTCCGCCACCCGGAGATCGATTCGACCACCGACGCATTTTATGAGCTTCAGGAGCTGCTGCTTGACGGCGGCGGCGACGGCTGTGCCGCAGCCTATGACAAGCTGCGCTATCACCTGGAGAGCATCCGCAGCATGGAGCACATCTCTATCGGGAGCGTGCTGTGAATATACAGATCACTTATCGGTGAGGAGCTTTGTCAGCTCCTCCATGAAGGTGTTGATATCCTTGAAGCTGCGATAGACCGACGCGAAGCGGACATATGCCACCTCGTCCACATTCTTGAGGCGGGACATGACCATCTCGCCGATATCGACCGTCTTGACCTCGCGCTCAAGATTGCTCTGGAGCTCCTGCTCTATATCGTCTGCAATACCCTCAAGCGTCGCGAGCGGTACCGGGCGCTTCTCGCAGGCTCTTACCATGCCGTTTATGAGCTTGACCTTATCGAAGGACTGGCGGCTCCCGTCGCGCTTGACGACGACCAGCGGCAGTCTCTCAATGATCTCATATGTAGTAAAGCGCTTCTGGCAGGCAAGGCACTCACGGCGGCGGCGTATCGTCGCGCCCTCCTCTGCCGGGCGTGAATCGATGACCTTGCTCTCGGTATATCCGCAAAACGGGCATTTCATATATTTTTCTCTCCCAATCCCCAAAAATAGCGACTGTATTATATCATAGGAAGTTCCGCATTTCCACAGTAATTATAAACAATTACGGCTTTCCTGTACAGTCAGCTTCCACAAAAGTTATGTAATTTTAATTCCGTAAACTATTTTACGTTAATTATATTAAGTAAATTAAATTACGTATACTCATGTTTCCCCACCACGTGCCGCACGCAAAACACCCCTGAGCTTCACACGAAGCTCAGGGGTGTTTTAGGTCAATTCAGCGTATTTTACCGGCGGCTTGGGCTATTTTCTTCCATCTCGTATGATTGCTCTTGATCTGTTCAGATGTTTTCTGATCAACAGAGCACCTGGTCAGCGGTTCTTCCAGTCTGAAAACTTCCGCTAATCTTCTGAACTCTTTCTTCCGCAAGGGGGCATTCATCATTGCTTCGCATCGGTAGAGCAGTTCATCGGCATATTTTTCAAGGATAATGGCCGCCGCGCCGTACATATCGTCTCTGTCCTCACTGTGCAGCACAAGCTCAAGCAGCGTGTCAAAGTCCGGAAGAGGAGCCTTGTAAAATCCGTTTTCTTTTCCCCAGCCGAAATCGTATAGCTCAGTCTTTACCCATATCGAATTATCGTTCGGATCAATTGCCGTGCCGGAGTCTTTTGGAATCAGCCCGAAATCAAGAGCGCTGCATTTATTGAATCTCACGCTCATCACGAAATATTTTCCCATCGCTTCACCTGTATTTACCGGTTTATTCTTTTCTCCGTGAACGTCATATTTTCTATCCACAACTCAAGCTCCCAGTCTATCTGCTCTCGCCACTCCGCTGGGAAGTACTGCTTTACCTCACCGTATATCTCAGGGCTGTACTGAAAATAGGCTATGTAGTCATGCTTCGGCTCATACATGATTATTCCTGTCTGCGATATTGAAAACTTGTATGCTGATATGCTGGTGAACATGAGATAAATATCAAGAACTATGCCTATAAATATATCGGCAAAAATTACACATGCAGCCCAGTCCAATTCCATTTTTTCTAATACGGTAACTGCTGCAAAGAATCCCATGCACAGAAGCAAAAACACAAGCGCAGCTCTCTGTGCCGCCCCAGATATGTATGAGACTCTGTACTTTTTTACGCCGTCCTTATCGTCTTTCCGCATACGGCTCACCCCCGATGTTTCCATATCTACGCAGTTTCATAGTCTATGAAGTTCCTATATACCGTGCCGCAGCCGCGGCATTTGAGCGTGACCCATATCCATGTAAAGGCATTGTCGGTCTCCGCCGTTCCAAGCTCTTTGAGTTCTTCGATATCCTCCGGATACTCATACGTGACGTCAACGGAAAAACTTGTGCCGCGGCATTTTATGCACTCAACGTTTTTCTCTGCGTATGCGCAGGCTGCCCGCTCCCGCACTTTTCATATCCGTCGCAGCTGTTGTCAAAGACCGGAATATCTCTGCCGCACTTTTTGCAGCGGGCATTTAACGCCAGCCTGTCATTTTCCGGGAGCAGGTATAATTTAGAGAACACGCCGCATTTGATCTCTCCCTCTGCAAATACTTCAAAGTCATGTGAAGCGCAGCAGGTAAGTGTTCCCTTTATAAGCTCATTGCCGTCTTTATTTTTTCGGCATGACACTTCAAAGAACGGCCGTATCTTTTCAGGGATCAAGTCCTTCCCTCCTCGCTTGAACGGATTTCTATAACCTCAAATCACTTATATACTTGGTCAATAACTCTCGAAGCAATTGTCTTCCATTGCGAATAAGCGCTGAGTATTTCTTCATAAGATCGCGTAAGTACGCCTCCGGGGATAGCTCCGCTGTCCCTTGTTTTTTGTGAATCGAAAGAAAACAGTCTGAAGTTTTCCCGAATACTTAGATCAGAGAAATAATCCGTATCTATCTTGGCGGCTAAAAACTCAATGAACTCTTTGGCATGATCCTGCATTATCACCGCGGCCGCGCCGTATAAGTTGCTGCGCCAGATGTCGGCCTGCATAAACTCCTCACTTGTGCAGCGGCGGAACCGCTTCTTTTGAGGCAATGCCCCCGGCTGCTCAACTAATTTTATCAGTTCTTTAAAAGACAGCGGCGGCATCAGCTCGAACCCGCTTTCCTGTCCCCAGCCGAAATCATACAGCGCTCTTTTACGGTATGTTTCTCCGGTTTCGGTGTTTATGTAAAGATCATCCTTAAGTCTGGCAAGCACTGTCCCCTCATACTCCGGTGAGAAATGAATAGTTATATAAAAGTACCTCTTCATAAGCTTCTCCGCTCTTGCATATCTTCCGCCACATTACCGCAAAACCCCGGTCCCGCGCAAAAAGCGCAGGGCTGGGGTTTTTACTGCATATCCGTTTATCTTCTCCTGTCGCGGCTGCTGACCATGATGATAAGCCGCAGCAGCTGCATGAGCGTCACGGCAAGCGCCGCAACGTAGGTCATTGCCGCCGCGCGCAGCACGCGGCGCGCACCAGTAAGCTCGTCGCCGTAAAGAATGCCCATGCTCTCTATCGTCTGCATCGCGCGGCTGCTGGCGTTAAACTCCACCGGCAGCGTCACGAGCTGGAACACTGCGCACAGGGCGAAGCACGCAACCCCTATATACGCCAGATATATGAAGTCCGGCGCGACGGAGCACAGCAGCAGTCCCGCAAGCACGAGCGGCCAAGAGAGCTTCGAGCCGAAGTTCGTGACCGGGATGATAGCCGAGCGTATCTTCACCGGCACATAGTCCTGCGCGTACTGTATCGCATGGCCGACCTCGTGGCACGCAACGCCGATAGCCGCCGTCGACGTGCCGCTGTACACATCCGACGACAGGCGGATCATGTTCGCCTTGGGGTCATAATGGTCGGTAAGCTCGCCTTCTATCTGCTGTATGGCGACGTTCTGAAGCCCGTTCGCGTCCAGCACGCGGCGCGCGGCCTGAGCGCCGGTCATGCCGCGGGAGTTCTGCTGGCGTGAATATTTATTATAGGTAGATCTCACATTCGCGCTTGCCCACATCGTGAAGAGCACCGCGGGCAGCACAAGGATTATATATGTCCAGTCGATATACATTGTTTTCCTCCAGAGGCGGACTTGTCCGCCATAAAAGCTTTTTTATTTCTGAAAATATTATACCCTTTTCTCTTTACGCGCGCAAGCGGCACAGCGCGCCGTCTGCCGCATTTTACGCTTCTGTCCTGTAATATTAAGGAAATGTTCACAGTTCCCGCCCGCCGCCTTTAGCTCCGCTTTAGCTTGGATAATTAGAGTATGCTTATCACAATTCCATGCAGGAAAGAGGTACCATTATGAAGCAGGATCGGCGAAGCACCAAGCTCAGCGCGGCGCAGAAGAAAAAGCTCATCATAATCATCGCGGCGGCCGTGGTTCTGATAACCGCGGCGGTAGTCATTCTGAGAAAAAGCGTCTCGGAAAAGTACGGCAAAAAGGACGACGCGGAGATACTCTCCGCCGAGGTCACGCGCGGCAGCATCAGCACCTCCGTCTCAGGCTCCGGCCAGCTCAGCGACGATGATGTTGAAACTCTCGACATCCCCGACGGCGTGGAGCTTGAGGAGATAAAGGCCGTGCGCGGCAGCAAGGTCGAGGCGGGCGATCTGCTCGCGACCGTCGATCTGAACACCGTCATGCTCGCCATGTCCACGGTCAGCGACGAGCTCGACACGCTCGACGATGAGATAAACAGCGCCGTCAGCGATTCTGTCAGCAGCTATATAAGCTCCTCCGTCTCCGGCAGGGTGAAGAAGATATACGCCGCGGCGGGAGAGCCTGTCAGTGAAGACGAGGGCGAGGATACGGGCGAAGGTGGAACAACTGAACCCGGCGGCTCCGAAGAGCCGTCGAACCCCGATCCTGTTGAGCCATCCCCGGAGCCGGGCGACGGCAAGACTACGGAGAAGTTCGGCAAGGTCACAGCCGTGGACGAGGAGGCCGGGACGGTCACCGTCCGGCTCACCGACGGCAGTGATCTCACTCTCGACGCGGCGGAGCTTGAGACCCTCGGCGCTTCACAGATCAGCGTCGGGAACATCCTCGCGCTCGGCTACGACGAGTCCGGCACGCTCGTAAGCGTGACCGTGTACTCAAGCGGTGGGCAGGACGATCCGACCGGCGGCGGTGAGATGCCCAGCGGCGGCATGGGCGGAGGCGGAATGTCCGGAGGCACTGCATCTGCTGAGGATGACATTCCCAAGGATTACATCATGGACGAAACTGAGCTGTGCACCCTGACAGACTATGACACGGCAGAAATTACCCTCACGGTCGATGAGCTGGACATTGCGCAGCTGAGCATCGGTCAGGCCGTCACGGTGACGCTCGACGCGCTGCCTGGGCAGAGCTTTGACGGGGAGATCACGGAGATCGACCCGAACGGCGAGAACAGCGGCGGCAGCACAAAATACTCCGTAACCGTGACGCTCCCGCGCACCGAGGATATGCTGACCGGGATGAACGCGGCAGTCCGCGTGCAGCTTAGGGAAAATGACGGGCGGCTGCTCATCCCACTCGCAGCGGTGCAGGAGGACGCGAACGGGATATACGTCTGCACCGGCTACGACAAGAGCAGCGATGAGGCGACAGATCCCATTGAGATAACGACCGGCCTGTCGGACGGAGAGAATGTTGAAGTCCTCTCCGGGCTCTCTGAGGGCGACACGGTATATTACCGCTACGCGGACACGCTGGAATACAGCTTTGTGAAATAAGCGGCGGTACCGCAATAATAAAGCCAAGCAGAGAGCTCCGTATAATTCGGATCTCTCTGCTTGCTTATGTTTTAATATACCGCGATGCCCGTCCCGCGCCTATCCGCTTTACGGCGCCAGCACGAACCATTTCGCCGAGGACTGCCTCAACTGTCGTTGGGCTGACGTCTGGGAGGATTTTGCATATCTCAGCTTTCGATATCGGTGTCAGGCTGCTCAGAACAGTCGCTTCAATGCGGGCTTTCTTTGTTACCTTCTTCCCGTTGACAACAGCAAAGCGCTTATCCAGCTCTTTATAGCACATATACAGAGTGGAGAGGAAGTTTTCCATGAACGGGAAGTAGGAGTTTTCGTTCGTATCCCACCCTGCTGAGGACTGCCGCAGCGCCTCATAATAATACGCCTTGTAGTTATTGATCTGTTCTTCAAATGACACGTACTTACCTGCATCAAAGCCGTTTTTATACAGCAGCAGGAGCGAAAGCAGCCGGGACATTCTGCTGTTGCCGTCTCTGAACGGATGGATGCAGAGGAAGTCCAGAATCACACAGGGGATCAGCAGAAGCTGATTGATGTTTGCGTCACACCGAGCGTCAAAATAGGCAAGCTCCAGCTGCTCCATAGCTTCCGGAGTTTCACTTGCAGGGGTTGGACAGAAGCGGACGCGGCGGTTCCCATCAGCATCAATTTCCAGAATCACATTGTCGTCAGTCTTATACTTCCCGCCGTATTCATAGCCAGTAAAGCCCATCATCACTTCGTGAAGCCGAAGAATATCTCTCTGGCAGAAGTCGATATGCTCATATCCCGAATGAATTTCATTCAGGGCGTCCCTGTACCCGGCGATCTCTGCCTCGTTGTGGTTCAGCGGGGCACTGTTCTGATTGACAATAGCGGCAATACGCTCATCGCTTGTAACAATGCCCTCGATAGCATTGGAGCTCTTGATCGACTGTATCTTTGCGACAGCTTCCAGTTCCGTAAAAATCTTCGTGTATTCTTCCCTGCGCATGCCTGCCATGGTTTTCAGCGCAGTTATATTTGAAGTCAGATTCACAAGATTTGCAGGCAGCAGCCCATTATTCAAAAAAGAGTAATCAAATTTTCTCATATAAGCCCAGCCTTTCTGCATCTAAGTATAACATATTATATGCATAAAAGCAAGCAAGTACCGTAATCATCTGCATATAATCCGGACGAATATATGTAGATAAATACGGCGTACACGATCCAGACCGCTACGCGGACACGCTGGAATACAGCTTCGTGAAATAAACAGTAATGCCCCGCCGGGAAACCGGCGGGGCATTTACTGTTTATCAGCTTTTCCTCAATGTATCTGTACCAGCTTGCCGACGACGACATAGCGTCCGTCGTCGATCTCATAGGTGCATGTGGAGAGAGTGACGACCTTGTCCTCCGCCGTTACTTTGACATCGGACTTGAAGGTGGACATGGACTTGATGGTCTCGATATAGTGCAGGAACTGCTCATCCTCATCGAAGGTGTTGGCATAGGCGAAGGACGTAGGCTCAGTCACGAAGCCTGCGATCAGGTCGAGACGGTAATGATAGTTCTCGGTGCTGATATAGAGGCAGGGGTGGTCGGGATAATAGCTCTCGTCACGGTAGTTCCTGAGGCTTGCGAACATTGAGCCGTCGTTCATGTTATGGCCGTAGACGAGCGTGTTCTTATCCGAAAAGTCGGACGCGCACTTGGTGTCGATAAAGATAGTGCCGTTTGCGTTATAGGACTCATCATAAAGATGATCGAGGTACCAGAAATTATTATCGGTATAGGCGATGGGGTAATTGATCTTGGTATCCGGGGAATATATCCAGCCGACAACATCGGGGTACTGCGCATGCAGAGCCGCAATGTCCACATCGATTGGCGAGACCTCAGGGTCGATACCGTCACCGACATCTGCGGAGGGCACAGGCGTCGGTGAGGTCGAGGTCGTATTCGTGAACTGCTGGGTAAGGTCGGTATAAGACTTCTCGGCCTGCTTATAGCCGTTTATAGTGGAGACTATCTTATACGCGCTGAAGCCAAACACGCCGATGAAAACGACGCACAGGACTATGAGAATTATTTTAACGGGCTTTTTCAAAAACTTCGCCGTCCTTTACATCAAGAGTTTATCGTAATTATACAGCAAAGCTCCCCAAAAGAAAAGCCCCCATTTATTCATAAATGGGGGCAAGGGATTAAGTCTTGTTAAGATTTGTGCTTTGCTCGATCAGAAGAGAGCAACGACGGAGCCGTCGTAGGTCTCGGTGATGAACTGCTTGACAGCGTCGGACTGGAGAGCCTTGACGAGAGCCTGGATCTTCTCGCTGTTCTCTTCGCCTGCGCGGACTGCGACTACGTTTGCGTAGGTCTCGGCAGCTTCGCTGTCGGTGTTCTCAGTTGCGAGAGCGTCCTTGGCAACGCTGTAGCCGGCCTGCAGAGCGTAGTTGCCGTTGATGACGGCGATGGTGCCTTCGTCGCTGTTCTTGAGCTGTGCGGGAACGGTGTCGGCCTGGACAGCCTGGACATTGTAGCCGTGGTCGTCAACGATGTCGAGAACGGTGACGCCCTTTTCAAGGGAAGCGTCCTCAGGCAGCTCGATCAGGCCTTCCTGCTGGAGGAGAAGAAGTGCGCGGGTGCCGTTGCTGTCGTCAGCGGGGATGATGATGGTTGCGCCTTCGGGAACTTCGGAGATGCTGGCAACGCCGTTGCCGTAGATGCCGAACGGCTCATAGTGGATGACTGCTGCGGAGACGAGGTCGGTGCCGTTGGACTCATTGTAGCTGTTGAGGTAGGGGCGGTGCTGGAAGTAGTTTGCGTCGAGAGTTCCCTCGGCGAGAGCCTGGTTGGGCAGGACGTAATCGTCATAGATAACAATGTTCAGGGTGTAGCCCTCTTCTGCGAGAGCGTCCTTGACCTGCTCGAGGATCTCTGCATGGGGAACGGCGGTAGCGCCTACGGTGATCTCAACAGGCTCTGCTGCTGCGGGAGCCTCGGCAGCATCGGCTGCTGCGGGAGCTTCGGTGGCTGCTGCAGGGGTGGAAGAACTGCCGCATGCGGCAAGGCTGAATACTGCTGCGAGGGTCAGGATAAGGGCAATGATCTTTTTCATTTTTAATTTCTCCTTTAATTAATCAGATAATTGATGGTTTGTTGGTTTGTGTGATGTGTTTTTCCTTTTCTGCGATTCAACAAGCGGCGGAGGGCCGCATTCGCAGGACATACAACTCAGGAAAGTTCATACTTTTTGCCTCCGTACCGGGGCGCATCACTTGATGCGCTTATCTGTTTTACGGGCTATATATGTTCCCACTATCTGGATTATCTGAACTATAACGACCGTCAGCAGGACGCATATCCAGGTGATATCGTCGTTGCTTCTCTGGTGGCCGTAGATGATGGCGATCTGGCCGAGGCCGGTGCCGCCTATCGTGGCAGCCATGGCCGAGTAGCCGAGGATCGTGACCATCGAGATGACCGCGCCCTGAATGAGAGCGGGCTTTGCTTCGGGCAGCAGCACATGGGTGACGATCTGCATATTCGTGCAGCCCATCGACTGCGCCGCTTCAATGACGCCGAAGCCGACTTCCTTGACGGAGCTTTCGACCATGCGCGCCACATAGGGGGCGGCGGCGATGACGAGCATCACGATGACAGCGCCGTTGCCGAGGCTGGTGCCGATGATGAACTTTGCGACCGGCAGCATTGCGACCATGAGGATGATGAACGGGATGCTGCGGAAGAAGTTCACGACGAAGCCGAGGGTGCGGTTGACCCAAGGGGTCGGGCGGATGCCGTTGGCGTCCGTGACGGAGAGGATCACGCCGAGGGGAAGGCCGATCACATAGGCGATCGCGGAGGAGATAAGAGTCATGTATATGGTTTCCCATACGCCGAGCTGGATAAGGCCGTTGTTCCAGAGCTTATAAAACATTTCGGAAAGCATTACTCTTCCTCCTTCCATGTGACGGGGCTGTTCTTGAGCCAGACGAGGATCTTGTCTGCCTGACGCTCATCGCTGGGCAGTTCGATTATCATGTGGCCGTATATCGCGCCGTCAAATTCACGGGTATCGGCAAAGATTATATTCACCGGAGCCTGACACTCAAGCACGAGCTTGGAGATAATCGGCTCCTGGGAGTACTGACCGTTGAAGATAAGGCGGAGCTTTTTGCCGCCGGTGGTGTCGAGCGCCGCGCGGTCCTGCGGGATAATAAGCTCACGCGCGATTTCGGACTGGGGATTGGTGAACACGTCGCTGACCTTGCCCTCTTCGGCGATGCGGCTCTGGTCGATGACAGCGACGCGGTCGCATATCTGGTCGATGACCTTCATCTCATGCGTGATGACGATTATCGTGACGCCGAGGGACTGGTTTATCTCACGCAGCAGCTCAAGTATCGAGCGGGTGGTGTTCGGGTCGAGCGCGCTTGTGGCCTCGTCGCACAGGAGGTAGCGCGGGTTCGTCGCAAGCGCTCTCGCGATGGCGACGCGCTGCTTCTGGCCGCCGGAGAGCTGCGCGGGATAGGCGTTTGCCTTACTCTCGAGGCCGACGAGCTTCAGCAGCTCGAGCGCGCGCTTCTTTGCCTCGCCGCTCTTCGTGCCTGACATCTCGAGCGGGAAGCAGACGTTTCTCAGAACGCTGCGCTGCTCAAGGAGGTTGAAGCCCTGGAAGATCATCGAAATGCTGCGGCGCATTTCGAGCAGCTCCCTGCGGGGAAGGACGGTCATGTCCTTGCCGTCGATAATAACGTGGCCGGAGGTGGGACGCTCAAGGAGGTTTATGCAGCGCACCAGAGTGCTCTTGCCTGCGCCGGACAGACCGATGATGCCGAATATCTCGCCGTCGTTAATGGTAAGGTTAATGTCGCGCAGAGCCTCGACCGTGCCGGAGGCTGAGGAAAATGTTTTGCTCAGGTCCTTGATCTCTATCATTGAGCCGCTTCCTTTCAACAAAAAAACCGGACTTGGAAAACTCACTTTGTTTTCCAAGCCCGGTGTTAATCACGTTCTTATCAGGCGGGTATGAAACAAGGCGAGTCACATTTTTGCGCGCGCATCATCATGCACATGCTGAACATGCACATCATACCCATCATCATGCTGTTGGCGGTGAACTTACGCATATGACCCGTGTCTCCTTCTTTCTTTGATGGTGTGATTATATAACCGGTTTTTTCCGTTGTCAACAGGAAATTGCAAACTCTCCGAAAATAACAGAAAACCTATCTGCTCACTCGGATTATATGGCACAATTCACAAAACCGGTACCGCGTATTTGGCGATTCTGCGAGAGTTCCCCTCGCTCACTCTTCTTTATTATCGCAGCTGTGACGGCAGCGTGCGCAGTCTCCGCAGCAGTCGGAGCCGCTGCCGCAGGAGCAGCCGCCCTTTTTATGCGCGGTGCGCCATGCGAGCACCAGCAGCACGGTAACGACCAGCAGTATGATTATATCCAGCGGCTTCACACGATCACCCTTATCACGTTATAGATCACAAACGCCGTCAGCCACGCGACCGAGCACTGCATTATGACCACGCCTATCGTCTTCACGGCCGAGCCGAGCTCGCGCCGAATAGTCGCCACGGCGGCGACGCATGGGGTGTACAGCAGTGTGAACACCAGAAAGCTCACCGCAGTTATGGGATTGAACACCGAGCCGAGGGCGGAGCTGAGATTCGCAACGTTCGTCCCGAGGAGCACTGCGAGTGTAGAGACGACGGCCTCCTTCGCCGTGAAGCCGGAGATCAGCGCCGTGACCATGCGCCAGTCAGCAAAGCCGAGGGGGCGGAACACCGGCGCGATAAGCTGCCCGATGAGGGCAAGCAGGCTGTCTGCGCTGTCAGCAACGACGTTCAGGCGCGTGTCAAAGGTCTGGAGGAACCAGATGAGCACGGTCGCCATAAATATGACGGTGAAGGCACGCTCGAGGAAATCCTTCGCCTTTTCCCAGAGCAGAAGCCCCACGCTCTTTAGAGACGGCATGCGGTAGTTCGGAAGCTCCATGACAAACGGCACGGGCTGGCCGCGGAAGGCCGTGCTCTTGAGAATGAGCGCGACGATGATGCCCATGACGATGCCGAGCGCGTACAGGCAGATCATCGCAAGGCCGCGGTTTTGCGGGAAGAAGGCCGCGGCAAACACCGCATATATCGGTATCTTTGCAGAGCAGCTCATGTACGGCGTGAGGAGGATGGTCATCTTCCTGTCGCGGTCGGAGGAGACGGTGCGCGTCGCCATGATGGCGGGCACCGAGCAGCCGAAGCCGATGAGCATCGGCACGAAGCTGCGCCCCGAAAGGCCAAGCTTTCTCAAGGGTCTGTCCATAACGAAGGCCACGCGCGCCATATAGCCCGTGTCCTCAAGGATGGAGAGGAAGAAGAACAGCGTCACGATTATCGGCAGGAACGACAGCACGCTCCCGACCCCGGCGAAGATACCGTCGATCACCAGCGAGTGGACGACCGGGTTTATCCCATACGCCGTAAGTCCACGGTCGACAAGGCCGGTCAGCGCGTCGATACCGAGGCTCAGCCAGTCCGACAGCGCCGAGCCGATGACATTGAAGGTGAGGTAAAAGATCAGGAACATTATCGCAAGAAAAGTCGGGATCGCCGTATACTTTCCGGTGAGCACCCTGTCCATGCGCACCGAGCGCGCGTGCTCCCGGCTCTCGTGGCATTTCACGACGGTCTTTGAAACGACGCCCTCAATGAAGCTGTAGCGCATATCGGCAAGGGCGGCGTTGCGGTCAAGCCCGGACTCGCTCTCCATCTGCACGATGCAGTGCTCCAGCAGCTCCCGCTCGTTCTCGTCCAGCTCCAGCCTGCCGGCAAGCTCCGGGTCACCCTCGATGAGCTTCGCCGTGCAGAAGCGGGAGGATACGCCGAGCCTGTCGGCATGATCCTGAATGAGATGGATGACCGCGTGGATGCAGCGGTGGACAGGCGAATCGTCCGCGCAGAAGTCCGTCACTCCGGGCAGCGCCTTTTTCCGCGCGGTGTCGACTACGCGGTCGATAAGCTCGGACACGCCCTCGCCCTTCACGGCGCTGATTGGCACGACCGGTACGCCGATGAGACGGCTGAGCTGCTGCACATCGACCGTGCCGCCGTTTGCGTAGACCTCGTCCATCATGTTGAGCGCGATGACCGTCGGCACACGCAGTTCGAGAAGCTGGAGCGTAAGGTAGAGGTTGCGCTCGATATTCGTCGCGTCGATTATATTAATGATGCAGTCGGGCTTCTGGTTGATGATGAAGTCGCGCGAAACTATCTCCTCCTGCGTATACGGGCGCAGGGAGTATATGCCCGGCAGGTCGACCACAGAGCAGTTCTTCACTCCCTTTACCTCGCCGGACTTCTGCTCGACTGTGACGCCGGGGAAATTGCCGACGTGCTGGTTCGAGCCGGTCAGGGCATTGAAGAGCGTGGTCTTGCCGCAGTTCTGGTTTCCGACAAGTGCAAAGATCATTTTGAACCGACCTCCCGCACCTCTATCTTTTTCGCGTCCTCGATGCGCAGCGTCAGCTCATAGCCGCGCACGCGGATCTGTATCGGGTCGCCCATCGGCGCGATCTTCTGAAGCGTGACCTCCGTGCGCGGGATCAGTCCCATGTCCAGCAGGCGGCAGCGCAGCGGCCCCTCGCCGCCGACGGCGGTGATAACGGCGGAAGCGCCGGTCTTAAGCCCATCCAAAGTCATATATGCAGCCCTCGTCTTTATATTCTTTATGTATAATAAGTTAGCCTTAGCTAACTTTGAATGTTATCATCCGCACATGCCTTTGTCAATACCGGAAGAAAATTTCTCTATAAAAGAAAACGCACTCCCCATAACGTACAGGGAGTGCGCAAAAATATCTGCTCAGCTCAGCGCCGAGAACACGCGGGCGATGGGAGAATCGGAGGAGACGACAAGCGTCTTTTCCCCGTCCTTGATGGAATTGCGCGCCATGTCGAGCGCACGCATGAACTCATAGAAGTCCGCTTCCGCCGGGGTATCGTACACCTCGGAGAGGATGCGCATGTACTCCGCTTCGCCCTCAGCCTTGAGCTTCTCAGCCATTGCGTTTGCCTCAGAGAGTGTTATCTGCACGGTCTTGTCCGCTTCGTTGCGGATCTGCTTTGCCTCGGCTTCGCCCTCGGCGGAGAAGGACGCGGCGATGTTCCCGCGCTCGGAGATCATGCGCTCGTACACGGCGGCCTTGTTCTCGTCCGGCAGGTCGAGCCGCTTCGTCTCGATGGCGAGCACGGTTATGCCGTAGGCGTCGAAGGTGTCGCCGACGTTGTCCATTATCTTCTGAGCAAGCAGCCCGTCGCGCCCGGAGATCACGTTCTCCTGCTTCATGGAGCTGATGACGGTCTTGAGGCTGTTATAGACAATGGTGTCGATACGGTACTCGGCGTTCGCGATGTTGCCGGAGAGGGTCTTGATAAACAGCAGAGGATCGTCAATGCGCCAGAGCACAAAGCTGTCGGCGACCATGGATTTCTTGTCGCTCGTGATAACATCGCTCACGGCAAGGTCATAGAGCATCTCGGTCTTGGGCAGGGTGCTGACCGACTGGATAAACGGCAGCTTCATGCTCAGTCCCGGCTCGTCCACGACCTTGACCACCGCGCCGAACTGGCGCACGATGGTGTATTCATTCGGCTGGGTCGTATAGAAGCAGCCGCCGAAGAGTATGACCGCCGCGATCACCGCGATTATCGGGAGTATTATTTTCTTTTTCATCAGTTTTCTCCTCCCATGTCGACACTGGCAAAGGGGCTCAGCGGAAGCGCGGTCTGCACGCCGGTGTTCTCATCGACGATATAGAGCTTTATGCCGGGCAGTATCTCCTCCATCGCCTCGTAATAGAGCCGCTGCTTTGTTATGAGCGGGTACTTTTCATATTCGTCAAACAGCGATTTGAAGCGCGCGGCCTGACCGTTAGCCTCGTTTATCTTGCTTTCCTTGTAGCCTTCGGCGCTCTTGATGATCTGGTCGGCGTCCGCGTTCGCGGCGGGGATGACCTCGTTTGCGTACTTGCGGGCGTTGTTCACCGCGGTGTCGGCCGACTGCTTTGCTGTCTCGACCGCAGTAAAGGCCTGCTGCACCTCGACCGTGGGCGGCTCCGCGTCCTGAATGGTGATGTTCGTAAGCTGCAGGCCGATGTCCTCGCTTTCGAGCCGCGTCACGACCTTCTGCTTTATCGCAGCCTGTATCTCGCTCTTGCCGGTGGTGATGACGCTGTCGACATCATAGAGCCCTATTGTGTCGCGGATATAGCTCTGGCAGAGCATGCGCAGGATATCGAGCGGGTCGCTGGAATTATAGAGGAATTTTATCGGGTCGGTCACCCTGTATTCCACATAAAAGTCCACGTTCACAAAGTTATAATCGTAGGTAATCATGAGCGATTCGTCCTCGACCTCCGAACCGTCCGTGCGGTAGCCGAGGGGGAAGCCCTGTATGGTCTTTGCGACCTTGGTGACGCGCTGGATATACGGGATCTTCAGCTTGAGTCCGGAGCTTGAGACCATGCTGGGCTTGCCGAAAGTCGTAATAACAGCGTACTGATCCTCCTTGAGCGTATAGAAGGAGTCGAGCGCCGTTATCACCAGCAGCACGGCCAGCAGGATAACGAGCAGGCGCTTTGCGGGCAGCTGTATGCGCTTTTTCGGCTTGGGCGCCGGGCCGCTGCTGTAGCTGCCGTCGTCGGTAAAATTCATATCTGTCCCCTTTCATGTCTTTGCGACTGTTTATACTTTGATTATACAGTATCATTGCCGGCGCGGTAAAGCAGATTTTCATGCCCTGATGCAATGTTAACAGAATGTTCCATTTTATTTTAGGTTCGCTTAAGATTTCAGGCCTACAATTTCTCATTGTTGGAAACCATGCAAAGGAGCTGATTCTTTTTGATAGAAGTAAAGCATCTGACAAAGCTCTACGGTGAACACACGGCTGTGTCGGATCTGTCCTTCACGATTGAGGACGGTCGCATATACGGCTTTCTCGGCCCGAACGGCGCAGGCAAGTCCACGACCATGAACATTATGACCGGCTGCCTTGCCGCCACCTCCGGCGACGTGAGCATCGACGGGCATGATATCTTCGAGGACGCAGGCGAGGCCAAAAAGCTCATCGGCTATCTCCCGGAGCAGCCGCCGCTGTACATCGACAGCACGCCGAGGGAGTACCTGCAATTTGTCGCCGAGGCAAAGCGCGTCGCCAAGAGCGATATCAAGCGGCAGATCGCGCAGGTTATGGAGGTCACGCAGATCACCGACGTGGCGGACAGGCTCATCCGCAATCTCTCGAAGGGCTACCGCCAGCGCGTCGGCATCGCGCAGGCGCTGCTCGGAAACCCAAAGGTCATCATCCTTGATGAGCCGACCGTCGGCCTCGACCCGAAGCAGATAGTCGAGATACGCGAGCTTATAAAGAGCCTCGGGCGCGAGCACACCGTCGTCCTCTCAAGCCACATTCTCTCCGAGGTTCAGGCCGTGTGCGACACGGTGCTGATAATCTCCAAAGGCTGCCTTGTCGCCTGCGACACACCGGAGAACCTTGAAAAGCTCTTCGCCGGCAAAGCGCGCATCGAGCTTGACACCGACGCTGACAAGGCCAAGGCGCTGGAGCTTGCCGGCACCCTTCCCGGCGTCACGAAGATAGACGCGCAGCCGCACGACAATGGCTGCCGCCTGACGATAGAGCTGTCCGGGGACGACACCGGCAGCGTCTGCCGTGAGCTTTCGCTCCGCTTCGCGGGTGCGGGGCACGCGATACTCCAGATGACCACCGCCAAGGCAAGCCTTGAGGATATCTTCATCGAGCTTACCGACGGAGAAAAGGAGGCTGGCAAAGCATGAAAGCCGTATTCCGGCGTGAGCTGTCCTCATATTTCACGGGGCTTTCGGGCTATGTGTTCGGCGCGTTCCTGCTGCTGTTCGCGGGGATATACACCATGGCCTACAACATCAGAGCCGCCGTCAGCAATTTTGAATATGTCCTGAGCAGCATGTCGTTTATCTTCCTTGTCATCGTCCCTATACTCACGATGCGCGTGTTCGCCGAGGAGAAGCGGCAGAAGACCGATCAGCTCCTCTATTCCCTGCCGCTTACGATGACCGAGGTCGTGATGGGCAAATACCTCGCGATGCTCGTCATGTTCCTGATTCCGCTGTGCATCATCGGCATATACCCGGCGGTGCTCTCCCACTTCGGCAAGGTGAACCTCGCCGCGGCCTACGGCGCGCTCGTCGGCTTCTTCTTCCTCGGTGCGGCGCTGCTCGCTGTCGGGGCGTTCATCTCCTCGGTCACGGACAGTCAGGGCGTTGCGGCGGGGCTGTGCTTTGCGGCGCTGCTCGTGAACTACTTCCTCGCGAGCTTATCCAGCTTCTTTTCGTCCACAGCCTTCGCGTCCTTCGCGGCGCTGACCTTTGCCGTGGCGGCGCTGGCGCTGATATTCTATCTGATGACCAAGAGCGGTTTTGCCTCGGCGGTCATCTTCATCGCGTCCGAGGTGCTCGTCTTTGTGTTCTACACATTCAAGAAAGACAGCTTCGAGGGACTGTTCCCGAATATACTCTCAAGCCTGTCGCTCTTCGCGCGCTTTGAGCAATTCGTGAGCGGCATCTTTGATGTGACCGCGATAGTGTTCTATATCACCGTGGCCGCCGTGTTCCTGTTTCTCAGCGTACAGGCCATGGAAAAGAGGAGGTGGAGCTGATGAAAAAGAACGATACCGCAAATCGCCCGTTCTCTTCGCTCAGCACCCGCAGCTTCCACGCGGGCGGCTACAGCGTCGCGGCGGCGGTGATAGTGCTGGCGATAGCCGTCGCGGTGAACGCCCTCGTCGGCAATCTCCCCTCGACATATACGAAGCTCGACACTACCGCAAACGGGCTCTACACCGTCTCCGAGCAGACGGAAAAGGTCTTATCCGGGCTGGATGAGGACATTGACATTTATTGGATCGTCCAGAGCGGGTACGAGGACTCGAACATTGCGACGCTCCTTGACCGCTACAGCAGCCTGAGTGATAAAATAAGCGTGACGAAAAAGGACCCGGATGTGTATCCGACCTTTGCCAAGCAGTATTACGACGGGCAGCTCTACAACAACTCCCTCGTCGTCTGCCGCGGCGACCGTTACCGCTACATTGACTACAACAGTATCTACGAATACGACTATTCCGATTACTATTCCGGCGGCTCTGTCAGCCAGAACTTCGCCGGTGAGGGTGAGCTCACGAGCGCCATCAGCTACGTCGTGAACGACGCCATGCCGACGCTCTATATCCTCACTGGGCACGGCGAAGCGGAGCTGAGCTCCACGTTCAAGACCGCGATTGAGAAGCAGAATATCCAGACCGAGAGCCTGTCCCTGCTGACGGTCGAGGCCGTACCGGAGGACGCGGGGGCGCTGCTCATAAACACCCCGCAGAGCGATATCTCCGAGGACGAGGCGCAGAAAATTGCGGATTATCTCGCCTCCGGCGGCAGGCTGATGCTCGTCACCGACCCGCCGAAGGACGGAGCGCTCACGAACCTTGAAACGCTCATGGCGGGCTACGGCGTTGAAGCCGTCAACGGCATCGTTGTCGAGGCGAACCAGAATAACTACGCATGGGGTACGCCCTATTATCTGCTGCCCGACCTCAAGAGCCACAGCATCACTGAACCGCTCATTGACGGCGGCTACTATGTGCTGCTGTCCATTGCGCATGGACTGCGCATAAGCGATACACTGCCCGACGGCGTGACGGCCGATCCCCTGCTCAGCACCTCCTCTTCCGCGTACTCCAAGGCCGCGGGCTATGACAGCACTACCTACGAAAAAGAGGACGGCGACATTGACGGCGCTTTCGCGCTGGGCGCTGCCGTCACCGCCGAAAATGACGACGGCAGCACGGCGCAGATAGTCTGGGTATCCTCGGGCGCGCTGCTGGATGAGCAGAGCAGCTCGATGGTCTCGGGCGGAAACCTCGACCTGTTTCTCAACGCTATCAGCTGGATGTGCGGCCATGAGGACGGCATATCCATCCATTCAAAGAGCATGAACTATGAATACCTCACGATAAGCAGCTCAAGTGCCTCGGTGATGACCGCGGTCATTATCTGGCTGATCCCGGCGCTGTTCCTCGGTACAGGCGTCTGTGTATGGCTCAGAAGGAGGCGCAAATGAAAAGGGCAAAGAAACTGCTTATTCTCCTCGGTGTGCTCATCGTGGTGTGCGCCGCGGCCTTTGCCGCGTCAAAGCTGAACCCGGAGCTGAACACCGGTAATGACGACACCGACGGCTCCGCCGTGTTCACGCTCGATGCCGACTCCGTGACCGCGCTGAGCTTCAAGTACACGGGCAGCCTCAGCTTTGAGCACGATAATGGCACATGGTACTCCAATGACGATCCTGACTTTCCTCTTGACAGCTCGCGCATTGACCGCATGGTGAGCGCCATCAGCAGCATCAGTGCCGAACGCACGATAGACCAGCCCGCCGCGCTCTCTGAGTACGGGCTGAGTGACCCGATATGTCAGGTGACTGTCGATACCGGCAGCGGCGAACAGTCGGTGCTCTCCTTCGGCAATGAAGCGGAGCTCGGCGGCAGCCGCTACATGTCCATCGGCGACGGCAAGGTGTACCTTGTCGACAAGAACATCATCGACAGCTTTGACTGCGCTCTTTATGATCTCGTCACCAAGGAGCTGCTGCCGGACATGAGCAATATCGTGAGCTTCACGGTCGAGTCCGGCGACAGTCACTACGAGCTTGACTATATCGAAAACAGCGGGCTTGCCTACAGTGACGGCTACGTCTGGTTCTATAAGGATGGGGACGATTACCTGACGCTCGACACTGCCCTGACGAATGCTTTCACCGGCAAGATAACCGGGCTTGCATGGGGCGAGTGTGTCAACTACAAGGCAAACGACGATGATCTCAAGGCCTACGGTCTGGCAGAGCCCACGGCCGTTGTCAAGGTGGACTACATCGAAAGCTCCGAGGTCGCCACAAACATGACCGACAGCGACGGCAACACTATATACGACACTCAGGAGACCGAGCACACTTTCAGGCTTGAGATAGGCAGCTATATTGACGATAAGTGCTATGCCCGCATCGCGGGCTCGCAGATGGTGTACCTCATCGACGGCACGATCTGCGACAATCTCCTACATGCGACGTACGAATCTCTCCAGCCGGACGAGATCCTTGACATGGATTGGGGCACTGTTGACTCCGTAGATATCGACCTGCCCGGTGATTCCGCTTCCTTTACGAAGAGAGAGAACGCCGACGGTGAGACCGTATGGCTGCTTGACGGCGAGGAGACAGAGCTTCAGCCTATCCTCGACCGGCTCAATGAAATGCTCCCGAGCGACAGCGGCAGCGAGAAGGAGCCTGACATGAGCATGCTCCTGCGCTTCACCTTCCACCGCAATACGGATAAATTCAAGACCGTCGTGCTCGAGTTTTACGATTACGACAGCGGCAACTGCCTTGTCTCTATCGACGGCACGGCACGGCTCCTCGTCTCGCGCTCTGACCTCAGCGCACTGCTTGAGAGCGTCCGCGCGCTGCTGTGATAAAAGAGATCTCTGCGCCAAAAGAACAAGTAAATCAAAAAGCACCGGGCTGGATCAGTCCGGTGCTTCTTCTATTATCCGCATTTATGTCTGCTCATACGCCATCTGGGCTGCGCCCCAAAGAGCGTCATGCGCGGGAGGAGCGATCTCTGCCGTGCCCTCCAGCTCACGGCAGACAATGCCGCTGTATACGTTATCCGACGTGAGCAGCCCGCCGAGGAGCGCCGTGCGCGGTCTTGCCATGCCGAGCCGCCGGGACAGTGCCTGCACCAGTTCGCTCAGTTCCCGAGCCTCGCGGTGAAGGATCTCAAGGCTCGTCTCATCGCCTGCCGCGGCACACTCTATGACAGTCTCCGCGAAGGACGCGATATCCGCCTTGCCGGCCTTACTGTATACATACTCTATAAGCTCTCCGATACCTTGTGGGAAACGGCCAAGCACCGCGCGGCTCAGCGCACTCGGCTCGCTGCGTCCGTCGGCACTGCGCACAGCCTCCCGCAGGGCATCGCGCCCGATGGCGTAACCGCTGCCGGCATCGTCGAGAATATGCCCGTATCCGCCGCAGCGCGCCGATACGCCTTTACTGTTGACGCCGAAGCATATCGACCCCGTGCCGGCGATGAGGACACAGCCCGCGCCGTCCATCGCGCCGCGCAGTGCGATCTCATGGTCGCCGCAGAGGCGCAGTACGCCGCGGAAATGTGCAAGCTCAAGCTGCCGGTGTATTATCCGCTCTGTCTGCGGAAGCGACAATCCCGCTGCACCGATGCACAGCGCGGCGCACCCGCTCATATCCCCGCAGGCGGCAAACACCTCATCAAGGCGCGCGCTGAAAGCGTCCGCGCCGATGGCGGAGATGTTGAACGCGCCGAAGCTCTCACGGCGGATAAAGCTATTATCCGCATCACGTATTTCAAGGCGCGTCGATGTGCCGCCGCCGTCTATTCCAGCAATGAACATATCTCTCCCGCTCCTCACAGTCTGACGGGCATCACGCCGCCGCATTCCCCGCCGGAGAATACCTCGGAGAGCGCGGCGAGGCTGTCTGCCGTATAGTCCCACGCCGCGACACGGTGTATGCCGCGCGGGAGCATGGCAAGGTCATAGGGATTTCTCAGGGCGGCGACGGTCATGTCATGCCCCGACGCAGCCAGTGCGCGGGCAAGGGCGAGCTGCCCCTCATAAATATGGGCATTGCACGTTGACATTATTATGCTGCCGCAGCCCTTGGCGCTCTCGACGATGCGCGCGATCTCCGGCGCGTCCGGGTCAAGCGGGCAGGTGACATATTTCCCGCCGAAGCGGCGGTGCATATACTCGGCAAACGGGAGTGCGTCTGCGCTGTCATTCGCCGCCTGAGTGACGCGGTAATCGGCACAGCCGCAGAAGAAGGTATTCTCATCCGCGCGGCTGCCCGCGCCGTCGAGCGCGGTTATGGCGCGGCGGGAAATATCCCGCGCCGCGGCAAAGTCCTCCGGGCGGCCGCACAGCTCGGGTTCCGCGTCCGCAAAGGCATACTTTGCCTTTGCGCTGAGGATGCGATCAACGCTCTCTGCCATATCCGTTTCGTCGAACTCGCCGCGCTCGGCGGCGGCAAGCACCGCCGCGGCGCTCTCGCGCTGGAGATCGATATCGCTGCTCACGAAGACGATATCCACCCCGGCACGGAGCGCAGTGACGACGCCGTCTGCGGTGCCGTAGTGTTTGCGTATCGCGTCCATCACCATGCAGTCGGAGAGCGTCAGACCATTGAAGCCAAGCCGCCCGCGCAGTATGCCGCGCATGATCGTGGCTGACATCGTCGCGGGGACGTTTTCTTTCTCGATCTGCGGGAAGAGAATGTGGCTGCTCATAATGGCAGGGATGCCCGACTCTATCGCGGCACGGAACGGCAGAAGCTCAGTCTCCTCAAGCTCCGCAAGCGGCTTGTCTATGCACGGCAGGCCAAGGTGTGAGTCGACCGCGGTATCGCCGTGGCCGGGAAAGTGCTTGCCGCAGCAGAGAACTCCCGCATCGGCATATCCTCGCACGGCCTCGCGGGCAAGCGCGGCGACGCGCGCGGCGTCATCGCCGAAGCTGCGCACCCCGATAACGGGGTTGCGGCGGTTGCTGTTGACATCCAGCACGGGCGCAAGATTGAAGTTCACGCCCACGCCGCGCAGCTGGCGCGCGGTTATCGCGGCGGCAGTATAGGCATCCCCGATGCGCCCCGTCGCGGCGATGGCCATGTTGCCCGGAACGTTCACCGCGTCTGGCGCAAGGCGCGTGACCATGCCGCCCTCCTGGTCGATCGTAATGAAAGCCGGGTGCCCAGTCTCCGCGATAATGAGCGACTGGAGCTCCCGGCAGAGCCGGCGGAGCTGGTCGTTGTTTTCAATATTCCGTCGGAACAGTATGACATTGCCGATCTTATATTCGCGCACGAGCGCGGCAAAATTCTCAGGGATGCACGTGCCTTCAAAGCCGAAGGCGAGCCGCTGCCCAAGCAAAATTCTGTTCATGTTCTTCTCCTTCCGTACATACCATCAGTTGACAAAAACTGTTCAGCGTAATAAACTTCAAATCAATGTCTGCCGCGTCAGGCGGCGAGTTGGAGGATATATGGAGCACCCGATAGAAGCGCTTATAACCAAGCCGTACCGCCTTGTCATCGGCTTTATGTCCGGCACAAGTGCCGACGGTATAGACGCTGTCCTTGCCGAAATATATGGGCACGGAACGGCAACGCGCGTGAAGCAGCGCGATTTTGTGTTCATTCCGTTCGCGCCAGAGGTCCGCGCGGAGATACTGCGTCTTGCGAGCGGCGGCAGCGCCGCGGCGGCGGATTTCTGCCGCATGAACTTCCTTTTAGGCGAGCTTTACTGTGAGGCCGGACGCGAGCTCTGCCGCCATGCAGGAGTCAGCAAAGCGGATATCGACCTCATCGGCAATCACGGGCAGACGTTCTGGCACATACCGGATGAGGAGGAATACCTTGGTCATAGGCTGCGCAGCACGCTCCAGTTAGGTGAGGATGCGATGCTCGCAGAGGAGTTCTCCTGCCCGGTCATCGGGGACTTCCGCGTAAGAGATATGGCGGCGGGCGGGCTCGGCGCGCCGCTCGTGCCGTATACGGAGTTTCTGCTCTACCGCAGTGAGGCCGAGTGCGTTGCCCTGCAGAACATCGGCGGGATAGGCAACATCAGCTTTCTCCCCGCTGGGTGCGGGCTGGACGACGTCCTCGCGTTTGACACGGGTCCGGGCAACATGGTCATGGACGCTGTCACAGCGCGCCTGACAGATGGCGCGGCGGCCTACGACGCAGGCGGGGCGCTTGCAGCGCAGGGGCAAGTCAGTGAAAAGCTCCTGCGGCATATGCTGAACGATCCGTACCTTGCGCAGCGCCCTCCCAAGACGACGGGGCGCGAGCGCTATGGCGCTGAGTACACAGCGTCGCTCTGCGCATACGCCGGGGCTGAGGGGATTCGGCTTCTGGACGTGCTCGCGACGGCGACGCGCTTTACCGCGGAGTGCATAGCCGCGGCGGTGCGGGACTATGCACCGGAGCCGCCTGCGCGGCTCATCGTCGGCGGAGGCGGCGCGCTGAACGCGGCGCTCATGGGGCACATCCGGCAGCTGCTGCCGGTGTGCCGGGTAATGACGAACGAGGAGCTGGGCTTTGACGGCAACGCAAAAGAGGCGCTTGCTTTTGCCATACTGGCAAACGAGGCCATCTTCGCCCACGCGAACAATGTGCCGTCCGTGACCGGGGCAAAGCACCCGGTGGTCATGGGCAAGATAAGTTTATAATATAAGATAAGTCTGTAATTGTCAAAGAGGCTGTAATAGTATGCTATACGCATCGGTTACAGCCTCTTTTATTTATTCAGCGTATTGCGTCCGCGACGCGGCCATCGCTTCTGCCCAGCCGTGCCTCGGCTTCATCTGCACTGACAGAGCACAGCAGCATGACTATCGCGGTCTTGCATTTGTAGCCGCATGCTTCAAGCGCGGCGACGGCAGTCTTTTCATCCGCGCCGGTCGCTTCGCGCACGATGGAGATGCAGCGGTGCACAAGCTTCTCGTTCGAGGGCTTTACATCGACCATGAGGTTGCCGTACACCTTGCCGAGCTTGACCATCGTGCAGGTGGAGAGCATATTCAGCACTATCTTCTGAGCCGTGCCGCACTTCATGCGGGTCGAGCCTGTGATGACCTCGGGGCCCGTGTCGGGTGAGATGCCGACATCCGCCGCACGCTCTATCTCAGAGCCTGGGCAGCAGGTCAGCCCGATCACGCCCGCGCCCGCATCGCGCGCCGCTTTCATCGCGCCGAGGACATACGGCGTTCTGCCGCTCGCGGCGATGCCGACAAGCGTGTCATTCTCCGTCAGGGCGAGCTTGAGCATATCCTCTTTGCCGAGCTCTGCGCTGTCCTCCGCGCCCTCGACGGCGTTGAAGACCGCGCCTTTACCGCCTGCGATGACCGCCTGCACGGTCTCCGGCGAGACAGAATACGTCGGCGGGCACTCGGAGGCATCGAGTATGCCGAGCCGCCCGGAGGTACCGCAGCCGCAGTATATGAGCCGCCCGCCGCGCTTCATGCGCGCATATATGAGGTCTATGGCGGCGGCGATCTGCGGGCATACCTTCTCCACAGCGTCGGCAACTTTCTTGTCCTCACTGTTGATGAGGCTGACCATCTCCGCTGTCGTCAGGCGGTCGATATCGCGGCTGCGCGGGTTGCGCCGCTCGGTCGCGATCTTCGTTATATCGGAAGTATTCATCGATATTTTCCCCTTCTCTCAGCCCTTTACCGCGCCGATCGTCACGCCCTCAAGGAAGTACTTCTGCAGCGCGAAGAACAGGATGAACATCGGCAGTGCGGAGAGCGTTGCCCCTGCCATCATAGGCGCGAGCAGAGTTTCGTTTGCGAATTTGAAGGTCTTCAGGCCGACCTGAATGGTGTACATATAATCCTTGCTCGTGACAAGGAAGGGCCAGAAGAAAGAGTTCCACGTTGAGAGGAAGGTGTTTATCGCCATGACCGCAAGCACTGTCTTTGAAAGCGGCATGATTATCTTCACGAATATGCGCAGCTGGCTGCACCCGTCGAGCTTCGCGCTCTCGATGAGCGGCGTGGGGATGCTGGTGAAAAACTGCTTTGCCAGAAAAATATTGTACGATGTGACGACGCCGGGTAGAATGAGCGCGGCATAGGTGTTAGTCATCTTCAGCTTGTTGGCGATGAGGATATAGAGCGGCACCTGCGTCACCTGATAGGGGATCATCATTGCCACAAGTATCATGCCGAACAGCCAGCGGCGGCCTTTGAAGTTGATCTTTGAAAAAGCGTAGCCCGCGAGTGAGGCAAAGATGACATTGCCGATGACCGTGAGCGAGGCGACGACGAAGCTGTTCCATATCCAGCGCACGGAATACTTATTGAAGCTGAAAAACGCCTTATACGAATCAAGCGTGAAGCGCCGCGGGATGACGGAGCGCGATGTGCCCGCCGTTGCGACGGCCGGCCCGAACGAGGACATTATCATATAGAATATCGGGAAGATCGCGATCAGCGCAAAAAGGATGAGCATCAGTGCAAGCACAGTGTTGCGGATATAGAGCTTCTTCCTGTCATTGAGATGCTGGGAATAGAGACCAGTTGTCATGCCGCACCTCCTCAGTATTCCACATCCACGCCCATCAGCTTGAACTGGAGCATGGAGATGAGCGCGATAACGATAGCAAGCAGTATGGCCTGGGCGCAGGCGAGACCGAACTTGGAATACTCAAACGCATTCTTATAGATGAGCAGGCCTATCATCGTCGTGCTGTTGTCAGGGCCGCCGCCCGTCATGAGGAAGGCGTTCTGGAACACCTGGAACGACCCGATTATCCCCGTCACGAGGAGGAAGAGCGTCGTGGGCTTGACGAGCGGGAACACGATATAGCGGATCTTCTGGAAGAAGGTCGCGCCGTCGAGCTCCGCCGCTTCAAAGTAGCTGTTGTCGATGCCGAGGAGTGCCGCTATGTAGATGATGATATTCGTCCCCTGCCCGGAGAGCAGCGCCATCAGCATCAGCGAGAGCATGGACGTTTTGCTTGATGAGAGCCAGTTCTGCGTCGGCAGCCCGAAGAATGCGAGCACCTGATTGAAAAGCCCGTCCGGCGAGGAGTCATACAGCCACAGCCACACGACGGACAGCGCCACGCCCGAGGCGATGCCGGGGAGATAGTAGATGGACTTGAACACCGACTGCACGCCTTTTTTGAACGGCAGTATCATTATCGCGATAGAAAAGGCTATCAGCAAAGACAGCGGCACAACAACGACGGTATAGACAATGGTGTTTTTGACCGCCTTGAAGAAAAGTGCGCTTTTGAAGCTGTCCGCATAGTTTTTCAGCCCGATGAATTCAGAGCCGAACGGCTTATATTTCAGAAAGCTCGTCTTGACGGCGCTGAGAACCGGGTAGAGCGTGAACACGCAGAAAACCAGCATGGCCACAAATATAAAGGCATAGCCCCACCAGTCGTCATCCTTCAGACGAAAACGGCGGGAGCCCAGCCTCGGGCCACTGTATTTGCTCATAGCCTTTACCTCCGTACTATTAAAATCTGCCCCACCCGGCCGAAGCTGGGCGGGGCAGAAAAATGTATTATCTCGCTTTCGGCGGCGCCGATGGCTTACAGAAGCCCGGTGACGATGCCGTCTGCGCCGAACAGCTCAACGGCGCGCTCGTTGATGGCGTCGAAGACTTCCTGGGCGGTGGCTTCACCTGCGAGCAGGGACTGGAACTTGGGCACTATGACCTCATCCATGATGGTCTTGGCGTTGGCTGCCTGCTCAACGGAAATACCGGCAGGAGGAGCGACGACGAGACCGATCTCACGTGCGGCGCATGCAGCGTTGCCCGCATCGATGCCCTCGGGGCTGACGTAAGCGTCACGGCCGGTCTGGCAGACGGGGTCGAGGAGCAGAGTGGAGTCAACAGCGGCGACGCGCTCACCGGAGCAGAGGTAATCCATGACGAGGCAGACGTTCTTGAGGTGCTCGTCGGTGGTGTTGTTATTGCGCAGAGCGATGAGCCCGTCGACCGTGCCGAAGCAGGACTCAGTCACGCCGTCCATGGTGGGCATGGGGAGGAAGACGTAGCTCAGGGGGATGGAGTTCTCAACGGCGGTGCCGTCATTGGCCTCGAGAGCGGCGTTGTTCTTGTTGATGTTGTTCTCGAAAAGGGGCATTGCCTTGCCGAAGATCATGGTCTTGCCCTGCTGGCACATGACCATGCGCTGACCGGCTTCAACAGCGTAGTTGGGCATGTAGCCGGCCTTGGTCATTTCCTCGATGGCGTTGAGGAGGTTGAGCATATTCTCAGAGGTGAAGGCATACTTCAGCTCAGGAGTGAAGGCATTGGTGAGGCCAGCCATAACACCCATGATGTTGGGAACGTCGGAGGCAGTGACGCCGGAGTTTGCAAACGCGAAGCCGAAGCAGTCGGCAGTGGTGCCGGCCTTGAGGATCTCAAGGAACTCCTCGTAGGTCCAGCCTTCGGTCTGGATCTTTTCGATGTCAGCACCGGCAGCTTCAAGCATCTCGCGGTTGCCGCCGATGGACTGAATGGTTATGTAGAGAGGAAGACCGTAGGGAACGTTCTCGATGGACATATAGTCCATGGCGTTCTGGTCATAGTCGGCAAGCCTGTCGGCATCCATGTAGGTGGAGATATCTACGCCTAGGCCGAGGTCGACATACTGGCCGATGTTGGAGTAGGAGATCTCAGCGATGTCGGGAGCTTCACCGGCATTTGCCATAGTGCTGAGCTTATCGTTATGATCGTCCCAAGAGGTCTTGATAACTTCGATCTTGATGTTGGGGTACATTGCGGTGAACTCGGCTGCCCAGGTGTCTATATCGTCCTGATAGGTGGAGGACACGGGCGGGACCATAACGGTAACGGTGTCTTCTGCAGGTGCGGCATCCTCAGCCGCGGCGGCTGTTTCTGCTGCGGCAGGCTGCTCAGCAGCGGGTGCGGCAGGCTGACCGCAGGCGCAGAGAGCAAATACCATGCAGAGAGCAAGAAGCATTGCGATGATCTTTTTCATTAAGTATTCTCCTTATTAAAAATTTATCTTAAAACCTGGCGCTCGGCACAGGTAAAGACCGCAGTCAAAAATCAGCGGAGGGTGCTGTCAAAGTTCACGAAGAAGCGGTACTGGTCGCCGCGGTAGGAGGAATATGTGGCCTCAATGGGTATGCCCTGCTCAGAGCAGACATGCCGCTCAATGTGCATGACCGCGGCGCCGCGCTCGATCTGCAGAAGCTCCGCCTGTTCGCTGTCGGCGAGCGTGGCTTCCATATACTGCTCTCCCGTGATGAGCTTTATACCCATCTGTCTGAGCCGCCCGTATATCGAGCCGTGCCCGATGTCATCATCCAGCAGTGCGCTGCACAGCTCGTAGCTCAGAGCCGTCTCCTCTATCGCAAGCGGCACTCCGTCGGCAAAGCGCAGGCGGCGGATGAGTATATAATCCTGCCCAAGGCCTATGCCAAGGTCGCTGGCAATGATATGATTCGCCTTCTGAACTCCCGCATAGAGCAGCCGGGAGCTGGGGATCTTCCCGCGGCGCTGCATGTCCTCAGTAAAGCCCGTCACCTGCATCAGCGGCTGCACGAGCTTTGCCCCGGTCACAAATGTGCCCTTGCCCTGAAGCCTGTACACAACGCCCTCGACCTCCAGATCGTTGAGCGCGTGGCGCACGGTCATGCGCGTTGTGCCGTAGATGAGGCAGAAATCGCGCTCTGACGGGAGACACTGATCCGGCTTATATATGCCGTCCTTTATCTGCCGGACGATATCATCCTTTATGTATTTGTACAACGGCTGAGCCGCGGATTCTGTCATATTTATACCGTCCTTTTGACCGAGCGGGCACACGTGGTATAATCCTACTGGCATATACCAGTTATGCACGCAATTTATTATATGCCTTTTTTTAACAAAGTCAATATTGTTATGCGTGACAGCGCGCCTGACGGTACATATTCAGCGTTTTGTACGGATGCCGGGTATGAAATATATATAATATGATGAATATGGATCAGATAATAACAAGCGTATAAATACGGAATACTCCGGCTGAGTCAGCCCGGGATCCTTTTTACTTGTAGTTTTTTAGCCAGTCGATATACATTTCTATGGAGGCCGTGCCGACGACACATTAATATTGGATTGGCACGAATCGTTCATCCGTACTGTTCTGCCATGTAGATACTGGCTCTGGATTGAATGCTTGCCACGGCGGCATCCAATGAGCTCTGCCCGGCGGCATACTTTTGGGCTTCCTCTCTGATAATCGCGTCTATGCCGCTGGTCCTGGGAGCAAGAGAAGGCCCTTCCATGAGATTGACCAGTTTCTCTATGTCCTCGGGTCTTATGTCCAGCCCCTCCTTTTCATTGAGGTCAGGAAGAGCGGCTATGGCCTCTTGGAAATCGTCACGCATCACAGGCATCATAATAGCAGCGACGATATCATCGTATTCTACAGACAGAAGCGTTTTCAGCAGCTGCCATGCGGCATCCTTATGCTGGCTGCTGGCAAGCATGCAGTATCCGCCGTTAGCGCCTGACAGCAGCGGTATATTCCCTTGACCGTTTGGCCAGCCCATATATTGATAGTCCTCACCGTAACGCTGGCGCATAGACTCCGCGCCAACGAAACTAACTGTGGAAAACACTGAGATGAGGTAGTCATCATGGGCATCAAAGTCATACGGCTTATAGCCGCTGTATAGCTCCAACCATTTATCGAAGTTGCCTTTGCTGAAGTCGCACTGGCCCTTTTCAAAGTCCACGCAATATACACTGGCAAGCTGGCAGATGTAATTCAGCAAGCTGTCTTGGTCAATCCCGCCAAGCAGGGCATAGTCTTGGGGCAGCTCCGCTGGCAGCCGCAGCAGGTCTTCCGGGCCGGATATTTGCTGGGCGGTCTCCTTGGAGCTGATCATGCTGGACACAGTCATGAAGCAAAACAGCTCATACATATGCCCGTTCTCATCCGTCATAAATTCCAGAGCTTGGGGCAGGAACGCTTCGCGGCTCAGCTGAGGGTCTGCGTCGATATACGGAAGCAAATCCTCAAAGGCTCCGCTGTCAATGGTGGAATAATTCAGAGTCGTCCCGTCGGGATGGAGACCCGTACACACGAGATCCAAGGTATTACCGGAACTGATATCCACTAAGAACCTGTCCATCTCACTCAGACCATAAATCTTGAGTCTGGCCACATATTCTTTGCTTTGGCTGTTAAAGGCGGCAATGGCCATCTCGAGCTCGGCGCCATACTGCATGGCTCCGATGGTTATCTGCTGCCGCTCAGGAATAGCGTCAAGGTCGTATTTTGTCAAGGTGTTATAGTACTCATTGTAGCCTATAACGGTGCTGCTGTCCAAAGAAAATACCTGAGTGGGGCTTGGAAGCCCCGCTATATCCCGCCAGTACAGCACGGGCTCCAAATGACCAGCGTCCATGTCAAACTCATATAAGGCATTCCCGCCGGCAAGAAACGGGCTGTTGCTGATGCTGCTCAGTTCACAGCGCTGCTCGATCGTGATCTCGGCTATCCGCTGATAGCCCTCCAGATCCATAGTACCCAGAAACACCTGATCACCCATGGCGTAACACACGATAGGCGTACCGGCCAGACAGGAGACGGACTGTATGGCTCCGCCAAGACTGTAGGAACCCTCACTCCTGCCCTGCGGATCAAGGATCGTCACTTTGCCGTTGTAAGCGTCCCAAGCCATGATCCTGCCCTCATAGCTGAGTATACCGTTTAAGCCTCCCCTTCTGTCAAAGGATGATTGGGAAACAAGCTGCCCTGTGGAGAGATCAAAGCACAGAATGCCGCATTCCGAACCGGCATCCTCAGGGACTATAACGACCACTAGCTTTCCATCTGCCGCAGATGCAAAGAACTGCATGGCGTTTTCCAGAGCTCCATCCTGCCGAAGAACCTCTGCCCACTGGCCGGACTCCACATCCAGACTATGCACCACCAGCGCGTTGTCAGCCTGACCCAGATGATAGATCATAGAGCCGTCACAGGTCATGGCAGCAGGACGGCCTGAGGGAGAGGTCAATTCTACCGCCAGCGGCCCCTGCTCTTCGACGGGGGATGATGTTGGGGCGGTATCTCCCGGCTGTTCGCCTGCCCCGGTCTTGCCGCAGGCGGCAAGACTAAAAAACAGGCACAGAGCCATAAGCGCTGCTAATAAACTTCTACCTTTCATTACACTAAACCTCCTCTGCGCGGCAATGTTCAGCCGGTACATCCTTTGATCAGGTCTGTTCTGCAATATAAATCGCGGCCTTGGACTGAATGATATCCGCAGTCTGAGCGGCTGTTTTGCCGTCTGCGAAAAATGGCTGAGCTTCTTTCCAAATCAGGCCGGTGAGGGCGGTGTTATTGTCGTAAACACAGCTGACTGAACTGATGGCATTACGGAGCATGTCTGCAATGCAGCCGTCTGTTTCCTGAATGGTCACATCATTGCCGAAAGGATCGATCGTGTGCATTCTTCCGCCGGCACTGACCCATGCCATATAATCGTTAATGATGGAATCAAACCCGGTTTTTGTGGCCGGGAGGGCATGGCCGGCCAGTTTGGTCTGGTATTGGTCATATAAGAATGTGCGGATAAAAGACCAAGCGCCCTCCTTATCCTTACAATCAACCGATATCCCCAACGCCGCATACGGCTTTATTGCCGTACCGCCTTTTTCAGCCGATGGCATGCCATAAAGCATCATATTCCCGTGAAAATAATAGTTGAACGCAACAAGATCGTAAATGTTGAATATCTCCCGCAGGGAGAGCAGCTGTTTTCCTGTATAGACCATGTTTATCTGATCATTTGTGTCTCCGGTATCCGGAAGCCTTGCCGCAAATTCCAGCAGCGCGGCAAACTGATCACTGTCAAAGCTACAGCTTCTGTTTTCCCAGTCCACAAAGACCGTGTTGCTCAGGGACACCATTGCATCGATATAGTCTTTTTTTGACATGGCGATGCCGAAGGGGTTTTCTCCCTCCCCCATTTTGTCATAAAGGCTCAGCATTTCCGTCAGCGTAAGAGGAGCATCCGTTCCGATAATGTCCGGGTCGCCGGTGAGAGTCAGAATACCGTAGGCTGGGATAAGGGTGTAGAGCTTGCCCTCCGTCTCCGTCTGAGTCAGCAGCTCAGGCAGCAATTCCACGTTTTTCAGCGTGTCGTCTTTTTCCATGAATGGGTACAGGTCTGCCAGACGCCCCGCCTTTTCATACTGCTTGCGGGGCAGGGTCAGCAGGTCGTAAATATCCGGTCCGTTTCCGGACAGGATGTCCAGCTCCAGCCGGTCAAGGCCGGTGGTGCTGCCGTCAGCGCTGTCGTATTGGGAATAATCGACCACTTCTATCTGAATTCTTTCGCTGGACGCATTAAAATCAGCCGCAATATCCGCCACGGAATAGGCGTCCATGGTACCCAGCTTCAGTGTGACCATCTGGTCGTAAGGAACGGAGGAGGGCTTGAGAAGAAAGGCCGTATAGGCGTCATAGTACAGAAATCTCCCGCCGCTCAGACTCTGCACAGCAGCATTTACCCCGTTCACCCCGGAGGCAGTCCAGTTTAAAATCTCGAATGTCTCCCTGCTGTCACCGTCCACGCCCAGCAGAGCGCTGCCATTATCTATGTAAAAAGCACATTCTGCGCCGCTTATCAGCTTTACAACATTTCCGGCCAGCGGCATGAACTCCTCTGCGGTCTGCCCTTCGGCATCAATTTTCAGCAGGCGCTGTCCAGTTGTCTTATCGAGGGCGTATTCATCCCCGCTCTCCAAAACGGCGACAGCGCCGTCTGCCATAAAGCATGCGGAGTCGATCCGTCCCTTGCTCTCGTAGAAATACAGGAGCGTTCCCGATAAATCATAAACGGCAAGGGATCGATTTGCACAAATGCAGATCTGTTCTCCGCGGCATTCGATCTGCCAGGGCTCTTTCAGACGGCTGTCTATAGGGTATTCCACTGTGATTTGTCCGTCGTCTTCACGGACGGCTATCGTGGAGCCTGTATCATCCCAGTTCGGCTGAATTACTCTATCCACTCGGTCATAACCGGTTTTTCTTTCTAAGGTGATCAGTTCACCGTTCTTCGTCAGGCAATAATCGATAGGGAAACCTATAAAGCTGTCGTCGGTACTGCTGAGAGTCGGATATTCTGTCAGAAGATTCCCGCTTATATCCATAACGAAATTATGCTGAACCATATCATCGTCGTTATCATCCATCGTTCCGCAGAAAATAAAGAACTGGTCGTCGCATGCGGTAATATCATAGATGGCGAGATAGGTTCCGCTCACCGGAAGAGCAAGCTCCTCCCTGACATAACGATATCTTATCTGCCCGTCAGAGGCTGTGCCATGGCCACCGTCCTGATCCTTGGCACATGAGCATAAGCAAAGTGCGGCAGCAGCAATGCAGAGCAGAAGAATACATTTCTTTTTCATCGCGAAGCTCCTCTTCATATGAATGATTTGGTTAAATGGTATCAAAATCCGGATAAGGCAGCAACAGCTCCGGCACGAACAGCAGCTCCGGCGGCACAAACGGTTGAAAGTATAGTCAAAACGTTGTATGATACTATCAAAAGAAAGCTGGAAAGGAAAAACCATGAAGATAGCAATATGTGATGATGACGCTGCTGATCTGAAGCTGATGCAAAGCTATTGCGCCCGGTATGATCCGACGATCCCGACCACGGCATTCACAAGCGGTGAGGCCCTGCTGGAAGCCTATGGCAAAGATTTTTATGATCTCGTCTTTCTGGACATAGAAATGGGACAGCTGAACGGCTTGGAGCTTGGCGCCCGGCTTATCCGCCTGTCCCCGAAGCCCGTCATCGTATTCACGACCCAAAGCCTCAACTATGCGGTTCGCGGATATGGCATTGCCATGCGGTATCTGCCGAAACCCATTACTTATGATACCTTTTCCGATGTTATGAGATTAGCTATGGAGCGGATCCTTCCTCAAAAGATAAGTATCTTTTCCAACGGCATGCAAATGCTTATACCCATCAATGAGATCATATATTTCGAAGTCCTGCGCCATCAGCTTCTCATTCACCTGAGCAGCGGAGAAAACATATCCGTACGGGGCACACTTACCGAGGCGATCAGCCAGGTCCCGCACAGCATCTTTGCCCAGCCGCATAAGAGCTACTATATCAACATGGAGTATGTTGACCGGCTTACCCAGCAGAACATTACAATGACAAACGGAGACCTTATTCCCATCGGTCGGAGCAGAAAAAACGATTTTCAGCACCGGCTCAGTGAATATATAAAGGGGAAACGCCTGTATGAACATATGGATTGAACTGGCTACTGTCCTGGTGGAAGTATTCCTGCCTTGGTATTTCTTTTCAGGGATGCTTGGCAGAACTATCCGCCCCTTGCCCCTGAAAGCGGCCGTCGGTGCGATTTATGCGGTGGCTTTGGCCGCGCTGTCGCTGCTGCTCCCCTCTTCTCCGCTTCGCTTCACAGCCATTATGATCCTCACCTATTTTTCAGCTAAAATATATTTCAGCAAGGGCTGGCTCGCCACGTTATATCCGACCATTCTGTTTTTCGTCTTTGCCATCCTTACGGATATCTTATGCGGTATGCTTCTGCAATCGGGCGGCATTCCTGCCGGTGAGCTGATGGGAAGCGGCACGGCGCGGCTTATTTACAATATTCTCTGCAAGCTGTTTCATTTACTGTGTCTGTATATTATTTTGACGATCACAAAGGCAAAAAGTTACACATATAGCCTTCTCAAGGCTTTGCCGCTTCTCTCCTGCCTGCTCCTGAGCACTTACATCTGTCAGCAGAACTTTTTTATCATTATTGAGGGAAATGGGCCGGACTTTCTGCGTTTTGAAACGCTGGGTCTGCTGTATATCAATCTGATCATGTGCGCTTCTGTGGAAACATTGAACCGTTCCCATGAGCGGGAACGGGAAGAAAGAACTGCGAGGCAGCAGCTGGAGCTGCAGAAGAACTATTATCTTGATATTATGGAGCGTCAGGAAGAGACGCGCCGGATGTGGCACGATATCAGAAAGTATATGTCTTCCATGGAATCGCTGGTGGCAAATGAAAACCGGGAAGAAGCCCAAAAATGTCTGGAGCAGCTTCAGTCCGCTTTTTCCGGTATCGCCAATGCGGTGGATACAGGGAACAAGCAGATCGACAGCATTCTTGCCTACGGGATGAAGAAAGCCGAGGAACTTGGCGTTACGATCCGGCCTGAGATTTGGGTCGACAGCCGGATGAATTTCCCCGCAACAGATCTGTTCGTTATCATCGGCAACACATTGGACAACGCCATAGAGGCCTGCTGCCAGATTGAGGAGGAATCCACTCGGGTGGTTTCTGTCGTCATACAACAGAAAAATCATCTTCTGCTGTACGAGGTCAGCAATCCATACAACGGCAAAAAACTCCAGCGTCCCGGCAATATGCACGGCTATGGTCTGAAAAACGTGGAAGCATGCGTGGCCCGCAGCAACGGTCTTATGGACATTTCAAAAAAGCACGGTATTTTCACTGTCTCCATCCAGCTCAATCTTGAATGATCGCTGGATCAATCGTATAGTATCTCAGCCCATATTCCGGATCAGCTGTCACTATTTAAGAGCAAGTCCCACCGAAATTTCCAGATAAAACAAACACCCTGAACAAATCGTTCAGGGCGTTTCGGCGTTAGTACACCATAAACTACGTGCAATGGCTAATCGCGCTGGGGGTGCTCAAGATTTGCGTCGGTATAAATTTATATTGGTGCTGTTTCGGTTCGATGCAGCATCCTATGTAAGAGCTGCTATGTTGGCATGCTTTGACCGTGCTTTAGCAAATACCTTTTTCCTATCCGGCCGAATTCACATCGTATATTTTTTCAAGGTCGCCCTCACAGCGCCGGGAGAGGCGATGAGCTCTACGAAGTATTCGCAGACGCGCTCGGCAAGACCGCACTGTATAAGATCGACGCCGAATACCTTTTCGCTCGAAAGCAGGCCTGAGAGCTTATCCATAGCCTCGGCGGCGGTGATATGCTGGCCGAGACGGAAAGCTACGGCATAGCTCTGCGCTTCACCGAGCATCGGATCGGGACTCGGGGTAAACGCGTTGCCGTTATCGTCCACGGCCATCAGATAGCGCAGCCATCCGGCAAAGACCAACGGGATCATGCGCAGCTGCTGCACATCAAGCGTTTCGGAGGCCATGTAGGCCTTTATCGTCTCGCCGTAGCGGATGGGCAGCTTCTGGGAGGTATCGGTCGCGATGCGCTGAGGTGTATCGGGCATGAATGGGTTCACAAGGCGCACGTTCACGACGGTGTCGATGAACTTCTTCGGGTCGATTATGCCCGGATCGGTCACGACCGGCAGTCCCTCTTTATAGCCAATGGTCTTTATAAGGCGCACAAGCTCCTCATCCTTCATTTCTTTCCAGATACGGTCATAGCCCAGCAGGCAGCCGTATACCGCAAGCGCCGTGTGCAGCGGGTTGAGGCAGGTCGTGACCTTCATGCGCTCCACCTTGTCGACAGTCGCGTGGTCGGTATAGATGATGCCGGCCCTGTCGAGCGGGAGTCTCCCGTTCGGGAAGCTGTCCTCAATGATGAGGTACTCCGTCTCCTCGGCATTGACGTAAGGGGCGGTGACTGTTCCGCGCTCGCTGCGCACAGGGGTGAAGCCGTGCAGGCCGTCCTTCTCCAGCATCGCGCCCACAGTCATATCGGGGCTGGGGGTGATCTTATCGATCATCGTCCAGGGGAAGCTGACGCGGCTGCCGTCATGGACATAGCGCGCAAAGCCCTCCTCAGCAAGGCCTTTACCGACCCAAGCATCGGCAAAGGCGGTGACGGCGGCCTTGAGCTTATCGCCGTTATGAGAGCAGTTATCCATACTGACCATGGCGACAGGCAGCGCGCCGCGGCGATAGCGCGCGTACAGCAGCGCCGTGAGCTTGCCCATGTAGCTTGCCGCCTTATCGGGGCCGACTTCCATGTCCGAGGTGACCTCAGCTGTCAGGGAACCGGCGGAATCCGTGATGGAGTACGCCTTCTCGGTGACGGTGAAGCTCACCATTTTGAGCGTCGGCGCGCAGAATATCTCGGTAAGGCGCTCCTCGCCGCCGTAGAGATAGCAGGTTTCAGCGATGGAGCCGATGACGTCCTTCTCAACAGCGCCGTCGGCCTTCAGTGTGACGGCCACGGTGAGGCCGTCGTGGGTGTCCTCGCCCTTTCTCCGGCGTTCAACGGCGATGACGCCCTTGCTCACCGTGCCGTTATTGAGGAGCTTTTGAAGAGCGCGGCACTGGAAGGCCTTGAATATATTGCCCGCGCCGAAGTGTACCCACTCAGGCTCGGCCTTTGTCAGGGCGATCATAGCGTCCCGGTCATATTCCGGGAGTCTGTAGCCCTTTTCCGTCCACGCGGCACGATCCTTTATGCCGTCGGCGTTCAAAATAAGCTCAGCCATTGTTCTTTTCCTCTTTCAGCCTGTCCAGCAGATCCCACACGCCAAGCATGTACTGGATGCCGAGGGCACGGTCATACTTGCCGTAGCCCGGGCGGCAGGTGCCGGGGCCTTCCTCCCACAGCTGACGGCCATGATCCGGGCGGATGTAGCCCTGATAGTCGTTCTCATGGTAGGCACGGAGAATATCGATGATGCCGGTCTCGCCGCAGCAGTCGCGGTGGGCGGCCTCGGAGAAATCGCCGTTGTCAAAATGGTGGATATTACGGATATGGGCAAAGGCGATGCGGTCACAGTGCCTGCGCACGATATCCGCGACGTTGTTTTCGGGGTTTGCGTTCAGCGAACCGGAGCAGAGGGTGAGGCAGTTATACGGATCATCGACCATTTTGAGGAAGCGGTCGATGCTCGCCTCATCCACGAGCAGGCGCGGCAGGCCGAAGATGTCCCAAGGGGGATCGTCCATGTGGATGGCCATTTTGATGCCGGTCTCATGGCAGGTTGGCATGATCGCTTCGAGGAAGTAGCGCAGGTTATCCCAGAGCTTTTCCTTGGTCACGTCCTTGTAAGCGGCAAACAGCTCATCGAGCTTTGCCATTCTCTCAGGCTCCCAGCCGGGGAAGGTCATGTTGTACTTCTCGGTGAAGCTGAGGATATACTCGGCCATGGACTTGTAGTCATCGCGGATCATGTCCTTCTGATAGAACAGCGCAGTTGAGCCATCACCCACCGGGTGGAACAGGTCCGTGCGCGTCCAGTCAAAGATAGGCATGAAGTTATAGCATATCACCTTCACGCCGAATTTGGAGAGGTTGCGCATTGTGGCCTTGTAGTTTTCGATAAGCCCGTCCCGAGTGGGCAGGCCGATCTTAATATCGTCATGGACGTTCACGGATTCGACCACGTCCATGTTGAAGCCCGCGCCTTCGATCTGCCGGCGGACCTCCTCTATCTCCTCAACGGTCCATATCTCTCCGGGAAGCTTATTGTGAAGCGCCCAGACGATGCCGGTCACACCGGGGATTTGCTTGATATCGGCAAGGGTGATGGGGTCGTTGCCCTCACCGTACCAGCGCCATGTCATTTGCATAATTCAGGTTCCTCCGTATATTGATCACTCTGCCGTATAGCGCGGCTCTCCTCCGACGTACACCGAGGAGATATTGATGTCCTCATCGAAAACGACGAGGTCTGCATCCATGCCCTTCGCGATCGTGCCCTTGCTGCCGTCTATGCCGAGCACCCTCGCGGGGTTCGCGGTCATCATGCGCACAGCGTCAGGCAGGGACACGCCCGCGAGCTTATACATGGTGCGCACGCATCTGTCTGTAGTGCAGACGCTTCCGGCAAAGGCCTTGAGGTCGGGCATCATCGCGACGCCGTCGCAGATGAGCGTCTCCTGCCCGTTCGTGATGCTGCCGAGCTTGGGGCGTGAGCCCTCGGGCATTCCGGCGCCGCGCATGGAGTCGGTGATAAGGCAGATGTTGTCGATGCCCTTGTTCTTGACTATCAGTCTCAGAAGCTCCGGCGGCAGATGCTTTCCGTCCGAAATTATCTCAACGCCGAGTTCATCGAACAGATAGGCCGATTCCACAACGCCGAGCACTCTGTACGGACCGACGCGGTGCAGAGCCGACATGCCCGAGTACAGATGTGTCACGAAGCTGTACCCGGCCTTGACCGCTTTCGCGACCTCGGCATAAGTTGCGTCTGAATGCCCGATGGCGGCGATGACGCCGCGCTTCTTGAGCTCTCTGCCGAGTTCGAGCGCGCCCTCAAGCTCAACGGCCACGGAGATCCTCATAATGTCCGCGCCGCCGGCCTCAAGGATCGGCATGAAGTTCTCCCTCGTCGGCAACTGCAGGAACTTGGGGTCCTGCGCACCGGCCTGCGCGGCGTTGAAGAACGGGCCTTCAAGGTGTATGCCGAGAAGGTTCGGTCCCTCGTGCCAGCCGGCCTTGACCTTGCGGAAGACCTCAAAGAAATTGAACAGTTCGCTGTTGAGGCAGGTGAGCGTCGTGGGTACGATGGAGGTCGTGCCGTGGCTCAGGTGGGTCATGCACGCGCCCTTTATGGCTTCCTCAGTGCCGTCCATAAAATCATGGCCGCCCGCGCCGTGGGTGTGCATGTCGATAAAGCCGGGAGCGAGGTAGCGGCCGCCAAGGTCGACGACCTTGTCCGCCGCGGTATTGCCCCTGGTCACGTCAGAGATAACGCCGTCCTCGACGATCACACTGTAACCGTCAAGGATCCTGTCAGTGAGGATTATTCTGCCGTTCGTGAAAACAGTTTTCATAGCTCTCCTTTAAAAATCGTACAAATGCCGCCCGCGGAAAGCGGAGCCTGTCACAGAAAAACCTGTGAGCAGGCTCCCCTGCTTTCCGTGAGACGGCATGAAGCTTATACCTTCAGCAGCGCCGCGGCGTCAGCGTCCAGATACAGAGTCGCGTCGGGGTGCAGTCTGAGCGATGACGCGGGGCACTCAACGCCGATGGGGCCGTTGAGCATATCATACGCGGCCTTTGCCTTCGTCGAACCGGGAACGGCGCAGATCAGCTTGCTCGTGCGCAGGAGGGTAGGCACGGTAAGCGTGATGGCCTTCTCGGGGACAAGGTCAAAGCTTGCAAAGCAGCCGTCGTGTACCTGCTGCATGCGGCAGACATCGTCCAGCTTCACTTCCTTGGCGAAGTTATCGTCAAAGAGGTCGGCAACAGGGGGATCGTTAAAGGCGATGTGCCCGTTTTCACCGATGCCCATGAAGCATATATCCGCGCGGTTGTGGGTGAACATGTCGCTATAGACGGGGTTGAGCTTCCCGTCGTCTCCGGCAAGATAGTTGACCTTGCCGAAGTTCACCTTCGAGAAGATATGCTCATCCAGATACCTTGCGAAGCGCTGCGGGGCGTCAGGCGCGAGGCCGACATACTCATCCATATGATACGCCGTGACCTTGCTCCAGTCAATATCCGCATGGCTCACATGCTCGAGCACCTCGTTCTGCGAGGGCGCCGCGGCAAAGATGGCGGAGATGCCGCCGAGCTTTGCTATCTGCGCACGCATGTACTCTGCCGCGTCGGAAGCTGCTGCCGCGCCCATCTCATCTCGGGTGTCCGTAATTACAACGCGAAGTCTATCTACGAAAAATTCTTTGTGCACTCTTGTTCTCTCCTTAACGCAGATGCTTGACTCTCATGAAGTATTTCTCTTCCAGAGCCTTGTTGGCAGCATCGCCGCCAGGCATGTTCGCGCTCATCCATATGGGTGGGTCTATGCCATCCGCAGCCAGCTTTTCCGCCGCTTTCATCATGATGCAGTCTATCGCGAAGCAGTTGCAGTAGGTCGACATTGGCCCCATGTGCTGGGACACTCCCTCGACGGCGATGCACGCGTCGCCCTCGGGCAGGTGGTTGTTCACGTAAACGTCCACGTTCTCGAAAAGGTTGAGTCCGCTCGGGTGCCTTGAGGGCGCATCCTTCGGAACTATCCGTGCGAAGCTGTCCGAGGTGATGCCAATAGTTTTCAATCCGCGTCGGCGGCATTCGAGCGCGACGTCTATCGTCATCGAATTTATCCCGTAGGCGTTCACTATGATCATCACCTCGCCGGGCTTGTTAATGCCATATGCGTCGAGTACTCGTATCCCGTAGCCGGGGCAGCGTTCGATGATATTGCTGCGCTTAGCTCCGTGGATGACGTTCGTTCCGGCGTCGAGTATCGCGTCGACCGGGGCAAGCCCGCCCGCGCGCCACAGGACCTCCTCGACTGCCATGTTCGAATGGCCGCCGGGGCCGATCACGTGTACCAGTTCGTCTCTTTTTATCGCGTCGGCGACGAGCTGCGCAGCCTTGTCTATGGCTTCCGTCTCGCCGGCTATCTGCGCCACGGTGTCCGCGACGACCTGTGCGTAAGTCTTTATGATATCAGACATTTTTTGATCCTTTCTCAATGTGTCAGTCGGAAAATGCATGGAAGAAAAACAGCTTGATATACGGGCAGTCCGCATCCCGGCAGATATAGTGCTCCATGCCCGCCGGCGCTATGAAGCTGGTGCCCGGCTCAAGGCTGAATACCTCTTCGCCGACCTTGGCTCTGCCGCGGCCCTCAAGGACATAAAAGCCCTCCTGATCCTCATGCACTCCGCCTTGGATGAACTCCGTCTGCCTGTATACCAGCAGCCCGGTGCGGCAGCCCGCGCGGCAACCGTTTTCCTCTCCTAACAGTTCAAGGTAGTCGTGGTGCTCAAAGTGCTGATACACCCGCTCCTTTTCGTTTACTCCGAATCCGCTCATCAGCCGTTGCCCTTTAGTCCGCTTACCGCCGCATAGAGCCTGTAGAGCATAAAGATTGTGCATAAGGCTCCGAATACCGGCAGCGCCGCGTACATATATCCCATTGGCCAGCGCAGGGTCGTAAAGGCTATGCTCATTTTTGTGACCGCAGTCTTGATACCGTAGGGGACGAGCATTGCGAAAAAGGCCAGTTCAAGCACATCCGTAATTATCGCTATGACCTTCTGTCCCTTTTCCGGAAGCTTCTGTATCAGAAAATCTATCTTCAGATGGTCGTTTGTATAGACTATCGCGGACATACCAAACGCAAGCATCCAGCAGACGATTATCTGTATGAAGTCCGTGACCCACAGCAGCGAGAATCCGAAGAAACTGCGGCAGAATATCTCGGCGACGACGAGCAGAAATATTACGGCAAATATTCCCGCCGCAAATATCGCCAGAATATTGCGGAACTTATCAAGTACATTTTTCATATCGCGTTTCCCCCTCAGAAAAACAGCCCCGGGATGAAGGTCACAAGCTGCGGTATATAGGTTATCAGTACCAGAACTATCAGCATTGAGAACAAAAACGGCATCGCCCTGTGCGCAAGATTCCCGAACGGGACGCCGGACAGCTTGGATTCGACGAACAGCAGCGCGCCGACTGGCGGCGTTATAAGTCCTATCATCAGGTTGACAACGACTACCACGCCGAAATGTATCGGGTCTATGCCAAGACTGTTTGATATGGGCAAGAGTACCGGGACAAATATCGTCATTGCTGGGATTGCGTCCATTATCATTCCCATCAGCAGGAACCAGACATTAATAATGGCAAAAAATACCCACGGTTTGAGGTTCCATGAGACAACCAGCGCCGCTAGGGTCTTGCCGACCTCTTCTACGGCGATGAGCCATGAGAAGATACCTACTATCGAGAACAGCGCCATGATGCTGGAGGAAAACAGCATTGCTCCCTTGAAGCATTTGAGCGCATCCTTGAGCGTTATCGTCTTGTAGATGAACATACCGACAATAAGGACATAGCCCGCGGCAAGTATCGCGACCTCAGTCACAGTCACGAAGCCCGTGAGCACGCCGACTATGATTATCACCGGTGCGAGCACGGAGAGGAATGACTCGTGCATCATACTCCAGAAGCCTTTCCATGTCGGGCTCGGCTGATCCTCCTCGTGGAGATCCATCTTCCGCGTCTCAAAGAAGCATATGACGAACATGCCTATGCCCAACAGCAGTCCGGGGATAACGCCGCCGAAGAGCAGCTTACCGACAGAGAGGTTCGTGAGCATGGCTATGAACACCATTGGTATGCTCGGCGGGATGATTGGCCCGACAACGGCGGCGGAAGCGTTGAGCGCCGCGGAGAAATCTTCCGGATAGTTGTCCTTCTTCATTGCCGGTAGCATTACCGAGGAGACCATGCTGCAGTCAGCGGGGCCAGATCCGGAAACGCCGGCAGCGATTATATTAACAAATACGCAGGTGTACGCGAGGCAGCCCCTTATGCGTCCAATGAAGAACTTCGCGAAATTAACCAGACGCAGTGTCATACCGGAGATGTTCATCAGGTCGCCTGTGAGCATGAAAAACGGTATCGCCAGCAACGAAAAGCCGGATATTCCATTTATCATGTTCTGCGGGATCAGCGTGAGCGGAGCGTTTCCCGTAACCAGAAGGTACGCCACTGCCGCTATGCCCATCGAGACAAATATATCTGTGCCGAGGAACATCAGCAGGAACATTGTGGCAAATATCAGCAGAACGTTCATATAAATCTCCCTTCTTAAGAGTCTCCCCCATACCTGCATATCAACGAGTATGGGGGAGCATGGCTATTTGCTTTATTATCCGACGTAAGAGGCCTTGAAGTCGTTTATAGCCTTCATGGTGCCTTCCGGCCAGAGGTCTCCGTCAAACTGATCGTAGAAGTCCTCGCCGAGGGCATCCTGCACGGACTGTACATCGATGTCGATATAGGTCATGGACTCGTTGAGTTTTGCAATCACATCGTCGATCTGGGAGGCAATAGTAGCTTCCTCTGTGCGGACAGCCTTTTCCGCCGCCGCAGAGAGAACCGCCTTCTGATTATCGCTGAGCTGGTTCCAGAGTGCATCGCTTATAAAGATCGCGCTTACGTCGCGGATGTAGTCGGTTTTCATGAAGTACTTCTGTACCTCGTAGAGGCTTGCGCTGTAGACGGTCATGAAGCCGTTCTCCTGCGCGTCAACGGTTCCCTGGCGCAGTGCCATGTACAGGTCGGAGAAAGGTACGACAGTGGGCTGTGCGCCGAGCTTTTCCATCGTCTTCTGAACGATGACGGATTCCGCGGTACGGATCTTGAGCCCCTTGAAATCATCGGCGTTGTTTATCGCCTTGTTGGAAGTCAGCTCGCGGGGAGCAAGCTCGCCTGCCGCGATAAGGCAGCGGACGCCGGACTGAGCCGCCGCGTCCTCGAACCACCCCTTGGCTTCGTCAGTCTCAAGGAAGGCTTCGAGTTCTGCGTTGTCCTTCCAGAGGAAAGGCGCGGAAACTGCGGTGAACTTCTCTGCGCCTGCGACAAAGGGGTAGCAGGACAGGGTGTTGTAGAACATGTCGATCGTGCCGTCGGTCATGCCGGAGAGCAGGTCATTGACGCCGCCGAGCACACTGTTGGTGTAAACCTTGACGCTGAGCGTATCGGAGCTGCTGTTGACCTCGTCGGCAAAGACCTGCATCGCCTGGCTTGCGGGGTCCTCGTCCGCCTTAATGCCGGCGATCTTGATGGTGAAGCTCTGTTCGGCCGTATCGGCGGGAGCTGCGTCAGCCGCGCCGTCTGCCGCGGGTTCCGCAGATGGAGCTTCTGCCGTGCTTCCGCAGCCTGCGAACAGCGCAGCGCAGAGAACGAGGCAAAGGATCATGGCTAATGTTTTCTTCATTTTCTTCCTCCTAAATATTTTATTTATATCACACAGCTGTGTCACCAGCTGTACCATGTTTTGAGAATACATCAGAAAACGTTTTCTGTAAAGTACATTTTCTTTTGCTTTCTCAACAATATTTTACTTTCATTTTTGTGAAAATAGCCCAGGAAATTTGTTCTCTTACCTCAAATCAGTACATAATCGTTGTTTCCTCTTCCTGTGTAGTGTGTTTTTTATAGAAAACCTTTTCTTTTTTCTTGACGTTTTCTTTACGTTGATTTACTATATATTACAGAAAAAAGGAAAGACGGTGAACTTAATGAAGCAGCCATCCGTTGGCGCGAACCTCTCCGACGTCGCCGCGCGCGCCGGGGTCTCGGTCGCGTCCGCATCCAGAGTGCTCAGCGGCTCAAAGTACCCTGTCAGCGACAAGGTCAGGAAGCGCGTCCTCGCCGCCGCCAAGGAGCTCAACTATGTGCCGAATATTTTCGGTCAGCTCCTGCGCAGCAATTCCAGCGGAGCTATCGGCATCATCGTGCCGTCCCTGCAAAACCCGTTTTACAATCAGGTCGTCTTCGGCATTGAATCCGCCGCCATGGTGAACGGGCACGAGATACGCCTGTTCTCCTCTCACAGAAGCATAGAGCAGGAGCGCAGCAGCATCATGTTCCTGCTGCACAGCCGCGTCATGTCTCTGCTCATCGTCTCCGTGGACACGAGCCCGGACACACTCAAGCATTATATCGACTCCGGTGGGCAGGTCGCGCTGCTTGAGGCGGAGTTCGAGCTTGACAATGCCATCAACGCCGTCTCCGACAGCTACCTCGGCGGACGCATGGCGGCAAGGCACCTTGTGGACTACGGCCATAGAAAGATCGCCTTTCTCTCGACGCCGATAACAAAAAAGTTCAGGCAAAAGGTTCTGGCCGGAGTGCGTGATGAGCTCATTCAAAGTGGTATCCGCTTTACCGACAGCGACGTTTACACCGCCGAGGTCGAGAGCGAATCATTGACAGGTCAGTACGAATTTGAGGTCGGCAAGCAGCTTGCCAAACAGCGGGATTACAAGCAACTTGGCTACACCGCCATCATCGCGATAAACGACCTTTCGGCCTACGGCGTCATTCAGGCGCTCAATCAGTCCGGAGTTTCCGTGCCGGGGGACATTTCCGTGATCGGGCTGGATAACATCATGTATTCCGAGATGATCTTCCCGCCGCTCACAACGGTGGAGATGCCCTCGAGCAACATGGGCTATACAGCTTGCCAGATGCTGATCTCCGCCATGGAGAGCGACAGCCGCATCATTTCTTCCATGGAGTTCAAATACCCCTGCGTGCTGAAGGTGCGCGGCTCTACAAAGGATATCCGCGCCGTCTACGCAGATTGATTCTACGCATATTTTGATGTGTATGCGAAACAGGTTCATTTTTTCATTTTTACAAGCAAGCAGAGCTTGCACCGTGCGAAATTCGGTACGCAAGCTCTGCTTTACATGACTGCTTTCAATACAGAAACGGCAAATATACCGTTTGAGGTAAAGTAAAATAGGCAGACCTGCAAGCAAGTTGCTTCACAGGTCTGTCTATTTTATAGGCTACATAGTTTACAGTTCGTAGATCATCTTGGAGCTTCATCATCGTGCGCTACTTTTCTTAAAAAATGCAACGGCAACAACACCTGGGCCGGTATGAGTCCCGATGACGCTACACAACAAAGTGGAATCAAGCGTATCAGTTCCCTCCTGCCAGAGCGCGCGGCTGTCCTCTACATACTTTTTCAGGAACACGTCACTCAATCCGGAATAGCCAAGCAGTATCGGCATTGAAAAATCTATGCCGCCGCTGTTATGTATCTTTTCTACGAGCAGGTTGTTGCCCTGCTTCGAGCCGCGTGCTTTTCCGATAACAACGACTTCTCCGTCCTGAATGGTAAGCACAGGCTTGATGTTAAGAATACCGCCGGCAAATGCAGTTGTCTTGGAGACGCGCCCGCCTTTTTTCAGATATTCGAGAGTGTCCAGCAATGCTATGAGGCACACATCCGCCCTCTTTTCCTCGAGCTCTTCAGCGATCTGCGCCGAGCTTATTCCAGCTTCCGCCAGCTTCAGCGCGTGCTCGGCAAGAATACCGGACCCGATAGCGGCAGTCATACTGTCTACCACAAATATATTATCAAAATCCGCCGCTGCAATGCACGCACTTTGATATGTCCCTGAAAGCTTGGAAGAAATAGTTATAACAACGGCGCTGTCTCCTGCTGCGGTGACTTCTTCAAATACTTTCTGAAATGCAGCAGGCGTGGCTTGACTCGTTGTAGGTAGAAGGTCGCTTTCAACGAGGCGTTCGTAGAAGCGCGCTTTGTCTATTGTTACACCGTCAATAAATTCTTCACCGCCGAAATGCACGGTCAGCGGAACGATACGAAAACACTCTTTGATACGATCTGGCATATCCACTGTTGAATCTACAATTATCTGGACGCTCATCTGAAACCTCCTCGGTCCGGAATTGGATTTATTGCTAAACCTTAAAATACAGGTCTGACGGATTATAACGCCGGGAAAATAATTTGTCAATATTATATTTTTGTCTAAACTTTCACTCGCAAAACGTTTAAAGTCATAACGAGTGTCAACAGCCCGAAAGGTCAAAAATTGCATCGCTATATTCAAAGAAAAGCTAAACCACATAAATACAGAAAACACCGGGCAAAAACTGTCCGGTGCTTTCTGCTCCTATCCGCATTTGGGTCACGGTTTGGGTCAATCGCTTTTGCTGCATGGTTAGTGGACATTCATGCTCAACTTCACATAGTCAAGATACTGATGTTATATGCTATGAAAGGGGGATAAGAAATCGCCCATAGAAAGGAGAATTGACCCATGAAAACAAAGCAAACAGGAAGCGGAAAAATCACAGCCCTTTATGAGAGGTTGAGCCGCGACGACGAACTGACAGGCGACAGCAATTCGATTATCAATCAAAAGAAGCTGCTTGAAGATTATGCAAAATCGCATGGCTTTACTAACTGCGCCCACTTTACCGACGATGGGTGGTCTGGGGCTAATTTTGACCGTCCGAATTGGAAGCGCATGATTGAAAGCATTGAAAGCGGCGAGGTTTCCCATGTCCTTGTAAAAGATTTAAGTCGCGTCGGTAGGGATTACTTGCAAGTGGGATTTTATACCGAAGTGATGTTCAGAGAAAACGGCGTGCGCTTTATCGCCATTGCCAACGGTGTAGACAGCGACAAACGGGAAAGCAGCGAGTTTGCGCCGTTTTTGAACATTATGAACGAGTGGTATGTTCGTGACTCCAGCCGCAAAATCACAACTGTTTTACGGGCAAAGGGAATGTCCGGCGCACATTTGACAAACCATTGCATATACGGCTACAAGAAAGACCCGAATGATAAAAACCATTGGATTATTGACGAGGAAGCCGCCGAGGTAGTACGCCGGATTTACCGAATGGCGATAGAGGGCAAAGGCCCGTATGAAACCGCCCGTATTCTTGCGTTGGAAAAGATAGAAAGACCGTCATACTATCTTGCACAGCGCGGCATGGGAAATCACAAGTCAAACTACAATTCAACCGAGCCTTACGCATGGCGCGGCAATACAATTTCCGATATTCTGTCAAAGCCGGAATACATGGGGCATACAGTAAACTTTCGGACTTACAAGGAAAGTTACAAGGACAAACGCTCCAAAGCGACACCCAAAGAGGATTTAGTTATCTTCGAGGACACACAGGAAGCCATCATTGACAAAGAGACATGGGAGCGCGTACAGTCATTGAGAAAAACAATCCGCAGAACTGACACCATCGGAGAAGCCAACCCCTTAACCGGCTTAATGTTTTGTGCCGATTGTGGGGCGAAGATGTATAACCATCGAGGGAAAGCGGGAAAGGCGCGGGATTGGGCGGGGCGACCAAACGGGAAAAGGCGTCCAGACCGCGACGAATACAACTGCTCCCGATACGATTTAGGAAATCAGCGATATGACACCTACTGCACCACCCACCTTATCCGCACCGTTGTTGTAAATGAACTGCTACTTGAAGCGATAAAGGAAGTATGCAACTATGCGCAGAACAATGAAGCCGCCTTTATTGAACAAGTCTGCTCCGCTTCCGGGGAACGGCAGAAAAAGGCTATCAAGACCATACGGCAGAGGAAACAGCGCAGCGAGAAACGCGCCGATGAATTGAGCCGCTTGATACGAAAGCTCTATGAGGATAATGTCAATGGGAAACTTTCTGATAAGCTCTTTGAGCAAATGCTACACGATTTTGAACTTGAATTGGACGGGCTGAACACAAGCATTACCCAAGACCAACAGGAGCTTGACCGTATCAGCAGCGAGAGCGTCAATGCGGAAAAGTTTATCGCTCTTGTGAAGCGGTACACAGATTTTTCCGAGCTTACCCCCGCCATGATAAATGAGTTTATTGAAAAAATCCTTGTCCACCAAGCGGAGGGCAAAGGGGCAAGCCGCACACAGGAAATTGAGATTTTCTTTAACTTCGTGGGCAAGGTGGAAATCCCACACGAGGAAGTGGAACTGACGGAGGAAGAAATCGCCGCGATAGCCGAACAGGAACGCCGACGGGCAAAGAAAGCCGAGTACAACCGCCGCTATATGCAGAAAAAACGCAAACAATGGAAAGAGCAGCAAGAACAGGCACAGGAGCCGCAAGAGCCTATCGAGCTTCCTCTTGTGCAGGACGAGAAAGGAGCATTGAGCGCATGAGAAGATTGATTGACAACGGCGACGCACCCGCCAAGAAAAAGCCCCCTATCGGGCATTACGGACACTTGCGGAAAGCCTACCTTGAGGGCTACCGCCCCGACCTCTACACCGCCCTTGTCGCAAGCGAAACCCTCTATGAGCATTGCGCCGAGATTGAAGCCGCCGTCCGTCGCCGCCTTGACCTCATTATCCCGCAGCTTGCCGAGGGTGCGGGCGCAACCGAGGAACTGAAAGCCGCAGACCCCATGCAATGGGTGGGGCTGATGAACACCTGCAAGGCGCAAGCGGAAGAAATCGTCAAGTTTGAGCTTATCTATGTATGAGCGTCAAGAGCCGGAAAAATCCCATATTTCACGATAGAAACGCTCTGGACGAGGAATGTATCGCCGGAGCGTTTTCTATTTGAAAATCCTCATTTTCCCCAAGTCAAGAGCCGGGAAAAACACCCGA
>OGZA01000104.1_pt1 | contig 63955 bp, 97 predicted proteins | sample 1576591 | NCBI WGS metagenome assembly OGZA01 (sample SAMEA3541565, study PRJEB24748) | human gut metagenome | biome: human gut; feature: human-associated habitat; material: faeces | place: China | collected 2012
TTACGGCGCTGATCTGACTGTAGACTACACTAGCGGCGGTTCGACTGGCCCTGTGTTGAGCACCAAAATAAATGGCAGCTGGGTGAACGTATCTAAGGTTTACAAAAAAGTAAGCGGTATTTGGGTAGAACAGAGTGATATTGCAAACTTGTTTAGCCCTGATACCAATTACGTAAAGGGGTGAGATTTTGGCAAAGACTACAGAAACGATTAGCGAATTCACAATGAACATTCTTACCGCGGAGCAGTATGCAGATGCGAAAAAGAATAACCAGATCGACCCCAATCAATTATATTTTACCCCTGAAAAAAAGTTGGTTGTTGCGGTATCTCAGGATGAGTATGAATCAATGAAAGAGGCCGGTACACTGGATGAGGATGTACTTTATGTTACACCCGCTAGTGAGTCCGTTACGATTCCCGAGGCCACGGAAACGAACGCTGGCCTAATGCCGCCTGCCTCTGTGACAAAGCTGAAAGGCATCGATGAGGGCGCAAACAAGTATATCCACCCGGCGCACACTGCCCGGTCCAGCGGCCTGTACAAAATCACCGTGGATAAGCTGGGGCACGTCATCGCTGTTTCTGCTGTGCAGAAAAGTGACATCACCAACCTGGGCATTCCGGATTCCGACACGACCTACAGTCTGGCCTCGGCCTACAGCAATGGCCTGATGAGCTCGACCCAGTATTCCAAGCTGAGCGGCATTGAATCAGGTGCCAACAAAACCACGGTCGATGCTACACTGTCCAGCAGCAGCGCTAACCCGGTGCAGAACAAAATCGTGTATGCGGCATTGCCATGGGAATACAGTGCTACATTTTATGTAGACAGCTGGAATACGGCGACTTCTGATGAGCAAGCGCAAGGGTTTGCATATCGACAAGTTGTCACTCCAGTAAAGAAAATTTCGGTTGCTCCAACAATCACTGCAAATTCAATGTTTCTTGGATTTGGAAGTCCTAGTGATAGCTCGGTTCTTGCCACTAAAGTAACACTTGCCGAAGCTGCAAACGTGATCAACGATGGTCTTGTGTACACCGGAAGCAACTCTATAACTGTACTTGTTGAAGAAAAGCCGACTTCCGATGTTACGATGACTTGGTGGCTTAGAACTTAATCGCTATTTATAAGAAAGAGAGGTATTAACCATGTTTGACCCTGCCAAATTTGCTATGCAGATGATTCAGAATAATCCCCAGGTAATGAATAACCCTATGGCTAAGCAATATCTGGAGATCATTCAAAATGGGGACAGTGCAAAAGGGCAGGAAGTTGCAAATAATATTCTGAAGACCTATGGAATGACAAAAGACCAGGCGATGAGCCAGGCCTTTAAGTTCTTTGGCATCAGAAAGTAAGGACGTTGAAAATTAAGAGAAGTACAAATTCTAAGGATGTCTGAACGCAAAAGGAATCCATTCATTTGATTATAGGTCTTTGAGAAAGGCCTATCAATGCGCGCAGATAGGTTGAGTAAGAAAGACTTATGATAGTCCGTTTCTTTCACTCTACATTCCTTATGAAGGAGGAAAATCTTATGTTTAACGCGAATATGCCCTCTCTTTCCGATATTGCTGCTGTGACTGGTAACGACCGTGATGGCGGTTGGGGCGGTAACGGCTGGTGGATCATCATTATCCTGCTTGCCATGTGGGGCGGCTTCGGCGGCTATGGCTGGGGTGCTAATGGTGGTTACGGCAACGGTGGTGGCTATGTTGCTACGGCTGCTACCCAGGCTGATATCCAGCGCGGTTTTGATACCCAGAACATCATCTCGAAGCTCGACGGCATCAATTATGGCATGTGCGATGGTTTCTATGCTGTGAACAACGGTATGCTGACGGGCTTCAACGGTGTGAATACCGCGATGCTCCAGGGCAACTTTGGTCTGCAGCAGGCCATCAATGCCAATAACGTAGCGGCTATGCAGAACACTAATGCTCTGCAGACTCAGCTTGCCGATTGCTGCTGCCAGAACAAACAGGGTCAGGCCCAGATCCAGTACGATATGGCGACCAACACCTGCGCTATCACAAACGCAATCGCTCAGCAGACCCAGGCGATCATGCAGAATGACAATGCGAACTACCGTCAGCTGCATGATGAGATTGTGGCGAACCAGATGGCTGCCAAGGATGACACGATTGCTCAGCTTCGTTCTCGTCTGGCAGCGGCTGATCTGGCGGCTTCCCAGCAGGCTCAGAACACCTATCTCGTCAACCAGCTTCGCCCGCCCGTAAACCCGGCCTATGTCGTTACTAACCCGTATGCCGGTACCGGGACCCTTCCGTGCCAGACTGCAGGCTGCTGCGGTGTGAGCGCGTAAATTCAAAATGATACGAGAGAGGCTCACTTCGGTGGGTCTCTCTTCATATTTTTGATAGGAGGGTAGCTTGATGATTAAGCTGACGAATACCACTGAGCAGACTGTTGCTACTGGAGCAGCACTTACTTTTAACTCGGTGCTTGCGAACACCAATTGCTCTACGTGCCATCGGAAAGGCACAGGAAGTGTAAAACTGAATCGCAGCGGCGCCTATATGGTCTCGTTCCATGCGAATGTGACCGGGGCTACTGCAGCAACACCTGTACAGCTCGCTTTGGCTCTGGGCGGGGATGTCATGCCGGAAACGACTATGATATTTACCCCTGAGACGGCGAATACTGTAGGGCAGGTGTCCATCTGTCTGCCGGTATTTAACTCGTGCTGCGACTACGACCGCGTGACCGTTGTGAACACTGGGACTACGGACATCGTTATCTCTGCGAACCCGATGCTTGCTATCAGCAAGATGTGCGGTTGATGGGAGGTGACGAACGATGAATGAGAAGAATATGGATCTTTGCGATATGAAGTGCAAACTGATCGATGCTCTCAAGACCCAGCTGTCCGGCGGTGTCGGCAATGTCGATGCAGAAGAAGCCGGCGAGGTTGTCGATATGATCAAAGACTTTGCCCAGACTGATTATTACGAGGCGAAAGCCCACTATTATCGGACTGTGGAGAAGGCGATGGAAGAAGGTAAGTCCCGTGGCCGCTATGGCTATGTTCGCGGACTGGACCGTTATATGGACGACCGTGACGGTATGGAGATGCCCGAGTGGTGGGAGATGGATCACATGGCCGATACTGACCAGTTTGATCCTCGCCGCTACCGCATGGGGTACACGCCCAACCGTAAAATGATGGATGATAAAAATGAGAAGTTCGGAACCGCTTACCGTGAGTGGGATGTTTCGAGACGTCATTACCATGATTCCAACAAGAGCGAGGATAAAGAGGAAATGAATCGACATGCGAGGGAGCACATTGCGAATACGCTTGAATCGATTCGGACTATCTGGTCGTCCTCTGATCCTGAGCTGAAGAAGCGGATGAAAGCCGACCTGACAGCGCTTGTTGGAGAGTTGACCGTCTAAAGGTCGTTAAAGATTTACGGTTATGAAGAGCTTTGTCATGAATGGATATTTGTGGCATATAGCTTTCGTAAACCCAAGCAGCGCCAAGCTCGTGGATAGGACCGGAGCCAGCACACTTGCCACTACGGACCCTACCGTAATGAGGATTTATATTTCCGACGTTTTGAGTGGGCAAGAGCTGGAGACGGTGCTAATCCATGAGCTTGGTCATGCTGCTTTGTTTTCTTACGGGCTTTTGCCTGATATTCACAAAGCTGTTAAACGACAGTATTGGATGGAAGCTGAAGAATGGGTGTGCAATTTCATAGCGGATTACGGGATGCGGATATTCAGTATCGCGTATGAAGTTATGGGAGAGGATGCCTGGATGTTTATACCTTACGAGCTGGATCGTTTAATCGCGTAAGGGGAGGTGTTTAAGATGGACGAGTGGGCTAAATTGCTCATCACCGTCGTGTGCAGCGTCGTGGCCTCCGGCGGGTTCTGGAGTTATCTCCAAGCTCGGCGTGAAAAGAAGGATGCCAAGACGAAGCTGCTCTTGGGCCTTGCACATGATAGGATTATGTCACTTGCGGCGCTATATACTTCGCGCGGGTACATCACTCAGGACGAGTATGAGAATTTCCATGATTATCTGTATGTGCCTTATCACGATAGTAATGGCAACGGCACAGGGACAAAGGCTATGGCAGAAGTAGAGCGGCTTCCAATGCACGAACACCCATTGAATAAAGAGGAGGTTTGATGTAAAATGAGTAACAAGACTTATGATATTTGCAAGTGGATCGCACAGTATCTACTGCCGGCTCTGGCAACGCTGTATTTTGCGGTATCCCAGATCTGGGGCCTGCCGTATGGTGAGCAGATTGTTGGTACGATTACTGCCGTGGACACCTTCCTTGGTGTGCTGCTGGGTATCAGTACCGCCAATTATAACAAGCAGAACGGGGCAGAAAAAGGCGAGTGAATGTAGGTAGTTTGTACTTTATTCCTACACCCACTCGCATATTTTGTTGTTAGTGCGTCAATTATTGCCTTGTATCACTTTTGTTTTGAAAAAGTGCTGAGGGGCATAATTAGAAGTATTTAGCGGCATAACGTAGAATGTTATAGTGGTAAGTAGCTATAAAGTGTATGAAAAAGTAGGACACTCCTACACTATTCATACATTGGCCTCGCGGCTATAACATTCTATTTTATTTTTTCTAATTCAGCCCTCAACCATTCAAAATCTCTTTCTGTGTAAACTCGTTCTGTTAAGTCCGCAATAGAATGGCCAACGAGTCTCTTGATAGCATATTCGTCTATGTTGTACCTCTTTGCCATCGTAACGAATTGCTTTCGACCATCGTGCGGACGATGCCGCTTATCAAGATGCAATTCTTTAACTGCCAAATCGTATGTGAGGAAAAATCTCTTGTATGTCATTGGGGCATATCGATTTTTAGCAGGATCTTGATTCACATGATTAAACAGATATTCACTGCCGACTTCCTTTGCACGGTCATAATAGTTCTTTATAAGAGGATAAATTCTAGGATGAATTGGGACTGTACGGTTAATGCCATAATTAGTTTTCATTCCTCCAGTCATAGCTCTCTTTTTTAAATCGATATCTGAGAGTTTTAATGCTACAAGTTCTCTTGGTCTCCATCCACTATAGCATTGAATCAGAATCATATCAACATGATTATATTCTTTATAGTGACCCCATAATAGTTTCATTTCATCATTCGTGAAACACATATGGTGGGTTTTAGCTTCTGGATTGTTATCGACTTTGACCGGAGTAACAGGACTAGATGTGAGTAATCCTAGCTCTAACGCCCTATCAAATAGTTTCCGAAGGAGACCTTTTATTTTTACTCTTGTGTTTTCAGAAGCCTTATGCGTTCCGTTCTGATCCGTAATCACTGCTTCTTCGATACAGTATTTTATATGAATAGGACGTACTTCATAGAGTTTCATATCATGAATCGATTCACAATATCGCCACGCTGCAACATAAGCCGCAGTTGTTTTTAAAGTCGGATAGAACTCTTTGCTCCATACCTGATAAAGTTCTTTAACAGTCGTTTGCTCCGTAAAATCAAATGGACTTTTGTTGTATTCGAGTAGTGCAGCATAAGCATCATTGTAAGTTTCAAAATAAGCTTCGGGTTTTAGCAGTTTGCAGATTGGACGGCCCTCTGGGGTCTTGCCAACTGTGACCATGGCTCGGAATGGTTTTCTAAGCGCCCTCCCTTTGAGTTCGGTTATCTGGCCGAATCCATTGGGCAGGCGCTTTCTTTTGTTTTGACGAGATTTTCTGGGCTTTAGTGCTTCAGGCTTTAGTGGATATCCGCAGTGAGGGCATGATAGCGCTTTGTCACTCACTTGTAGTTCACATTCGGGACATTTTATAAGCATTATATCACCTCTGTGCGTTATATTTTACTATAGATGTACGAATAAATCAATACTACATCTTGTGTCTGGCCATCAAATTCTGTAAGTTCAGGACGAGGGTTACAAGTTTCTATGCTAACTTACTAACTGCAAAAGCGTGGTACGACAGAATACATCGTACTAGCTAAGCTAAAATAGCAGTTGGAAGGAGCTGGAAAATTATGGAATTTGGCATTGGCTCGGTGCCTGTTGTGAAGGTGGCCGAAATTTACGGAAAAGATGCCAACTGGGTGCGGGCAGGAATCATTGAAGGATGGCTGCCTATCGGAACCGCTACGAGAAACGGAAAAGAGATTACATCGATCAAGGACATGGACTCTAAGTACGGACGTATAAATTATTATATTTCTCCGAAGAAACTTTATGAGGAGACTGGCTACGTCTGGAAAGGAGCAAAGCATGGCAACTAAGATACGGTCGAAGCTATCAAAGAAGAATCGTTACTGGATATCACCAGAACGTTACTACGAGCTCAAGCATTTCTGTTTACAGTATCCCGACTGGAAGCGTGAATATCTGGCAGTTGACCCGATGGCTCACGAGTTTGAGCAGGGGGAGAAACTATCCGCCACAAATAGGGTAGAGGATAGAACAGCCCTTTGTGCTGAGCGAAAGATCGAGTGTTCACAGAACATGGTCTTAATTGAGGAGTGCTGCGAGAAAGCAGACCCGGACCTTGCCCGTTATATTTTCAAGGCAGTCACTTCTAATCTAGGTTACACCTATCTCAAATCTAGGTTAGGAATGCCATGCTCCAAAGATACCTACTATGACCGCTACCATAAATTCTTTTGGCATTTAAGCCACGCGCGAAAATGACATGGGGTATTATGGAGGTGTATCAAAATGTATACTGATATTCTTAGGTACGTCCAAGGAAATGAACTTGAAATTCAAAAAATCGAAGCACGTGAAGACTTTATGTGTTTGCACAGAAAACTCTGCAAAAGCAGAGCGGAGGGTGACACAAAAGAGTATCATCGCTTGAGAAGACTTGAACACAACGCATTTCTTGCTTCGGTCGATCTGAAAGAAAGATATCACCGTACATATCGGGAGAAACCCATTGAGTCAGTAATGAGCTGACAGATTGAGACCTTATGGCAACATAGGGTCTTAGTTTTTTCGCGTATTTTTCAGGTCCTTTTATGAGATAAACTCTCATAAAAAAGTAAAGGAGAATTTGAAAATGAACGAAACTTATAATTTAGTCTTTAAATTTGGTGAGTTGGGAATGTATGGACTTATTCCCGGTATCAAAGAAGCTATGCAACATGAGTTGATGCGAGTTTACAATATTTATGCTGATAAATGCAATTCAGGAATAACTGAAAAATTGAACGCCGAGTTCCATCACCTTTACCCGAATTATTTTGAAGATAATAAAGGTAAAGATTGGTGGGATTTGGTTGACTACAATCAGTTTATTGCTGATGGGTATAATCGGCTGGTTGTAAAGGAACTTAACAAAACTGATGCAAGCAAGATACTGAATTTCTATGTAGACCCAACAGAGATTAGTTTTACTGGTTATTTGAAAGCGAATCGAAAGGCAACAATCGAATTTTATCTAAAAGAGGTTTAATCTTATTAAAGACTCTATGTTACCATAGAGTCTTTCTTTTTACATCCGCGAAAATCTCAGATTCTTATATGAAAAGAGTGCAAAATACTCTGATATTTTTAAGGAGGAACCATTTATGAAAATGACACCTGTTGAGAAAGTACCTGGAAAGAATGGTCACTATGGCGATTTGCAGGGGATGCTCAAGGAGTTTATGGCTATGGACGCTAAAGTCGTGAGACTGGACGTTGATGGGTATAAATCTTCTACTGTAGCAGCATCCTGCATCTGCGTAGCCATCAAAAGATCCGGATACCCAATCAAGTCATTTAAAAGAGGTGAATTTGTGTATCTGAGTAAAGTATCTTGAAAGGAGTAGGCTCTGTGGAAACACAGGGTCTTTCCTTTTTGCGCGAAAATCTCAGGTCCTTATATGGAAAGAGTAAATCTAAATTACTATATGACAAAGGAGAACAATTATGTTTACTAAAATCAATAAAACTTGGAAGATTATCATTACTGTTATTGCAGTTGTATTGACTGCTGTGATTGTTACTGCTACGGCATGGACTAAGGCCCATCCGAACAGCAACTTCATTGGCGTTCGGTACCTCGGCGATGGCATGTTTGTGACTTGCATCTATGACAACGATATTGAATCTTATGAGACTCAAATTCATTCGAATATTGGAAGTTTAGCTAACTGGATTTATTCTTGAGCAAAAGAAATGGCTCCGTGGAAACACGGGGTCTTTCTTTTTATATTTTCCAGGACTCAGGTTACGAAAGGAAGTGGTATTTTCATATCGTAAAATTCCCCGGGATGAAAATTTGAGGAAACAGTTTAAAGGAGAATTTACATGGATTGGTCTTATATCCTGATTGGGCTGATTATTTATTGTGCGGGCTTTGCTGCCGGAGGATTCTATATCAAGGAAAAATTCCTGCATGACAAAACAATCGGCAGCCTGCGAGTGGATCGTTCGGATGAGGACGGTCCTTTGGTTTTTATGGAGGTAGATCCTAGATTTCGGGATTTCGCGGAAATGGACGTTGTAATTTTAAAAGTAAAGCACGAGGATTTTATTCCGCGAAAATAACTGGGGCTATTATGGAACCATTTATTACTTTGAAAGGAGATTATTAAAATGGCAGATCAAAACAGCGAAATGTTGAACAAACGTATCGAGGAGACCCTCGGAAATTTGGAGACGCTGAAAGGAGATGAACGTGCTCAGGCCGTGAAGGAGCTGGACACGCTGTACAAGCTCAGGATCGATGAAACGAAAAATGAGGTTGAAGCCCGCCAAAAGACATCTGAACATCAGGATCAGATGTTTCAGGCGCAGGCCGATCTTCACGAAAAGAGAATCGCTCTTATTGTGAATACAGCAGTGGACGTGGCAAAATTCGTTGGCCAGGTCGGCATGTATGGCATTCTCATCATAGGCGGACTTAAGTTCGAGGAAACCGGTACGATCGGCTCGCAGTTCGTTAAGGATACGATCCGCAGTTGTACGAAATTCTTGAAGAAATGAGGTTCGAAAAAGAGCTTATGGAAACATGGGCTCTTTATTTTTATTGGTGGGTGTGGTAAAATGCAATAAATCCCTGCAATTAGAAAGGAGAAAACTATGAAAAAGTTAATGGCTATTGGACTGGCTGCAGTTATGGCATTTGGATTGGCCGGATGCGGCGGAAGTCAGAGTGCGGCTGCGAGCTCTAAATCCTCCTCGCCGACAACTCCGGGATCGGCTTTTACAGATACCAAAGACACAGATGATGCTAAAGAAACGCACTCAGCAGAAATGGAAGGCTCTATCGATTACGAGATTTCTCGTGGCATTACCGATTATGGCGAAAAAAGTTTGATGCTGACTTACACAAACAATACAAATCATCCGATTTTGAGTGCCCAGTTTTATTTCGAGCTTAAAGACGACTTAACAGATGAAGATAACGAACTGTTATCAAAGCTCCAGGAAGAACATGAAATTGACGATGATCAAATGGATTGGGCATATTTTCAGTCAAATACCGAATGCTATACGGACATCGGTGAAAGCTCCAAACCAAGTCCTTTTACATTTTTTCTTGATTGCTTCACAGACGAAACATATTGCACCCTTGCTGATTATGGGCAGGTAAAACTAATATTCCTTGATGGTGAGAAATATTACCAGACAACCTACGATTTTTATTCCCAGACATTTACCTCGGTATCTCCGTACAAAAATGCCTACGAGTGGATGACGAGTGATATTGGCTTGTCCATCCCTCAGCCCGAAGGGTTCCCAACGCTGGTAAGTTCCGACGATGAAAATCAGGGCTTTGTTTATGTGTATAACGTTTCCCTCGATGATTTTGAGACATACGTCAATACATGCAAAGAAGCTGGATTCTCAAAAGTCGATTTCGATGGTGGAGACAATGTTACAATTGTGAATGACGAAGGAACAGAACTAAGTCTTTATTATGAAGCCAGCAGCGATCGAATGGTCGTACGGTTTGGCTAATTCCGCAGACCTCCTCGCCAAACCGGCAGGGGGTCTTTTATTTTGCCTATGAGATATTTTATTGAGAAACCAGAAATTACAACTCATATGTTTGGCCGAACCTATGAGTGTGACCATCCCTTATATAATAGATGTACTTTATATCAAATTGGTAATAAGGGGATAGCAATAGTACAGCAACGATTTGATGCGGATACCAAATCGACCTACTGGACTGAGATCGACCCATGGCTCAATGATATTTTGTATCTAAGTCCAGGATTCAGGGAGTTCTTTAATTCTTATGCTGCTGAAGGCTCCGAGGGGCTTTACCCAACGGTTACAATACGTCAGGTAATGTGGCGATTACGGCTCAAACCACTGAAAAGAGAGCGCTGGGAGACTGTTATTGACAGAAAAACATTGTAGGTGCGCGTAATTAACAAATCCTATTATGAAAGGAAAGCACATAATAGGAGGAATTACTATGAAAAAACTTTATGCGGTTTATGGCAATAATATTGATATGAACACTTTGCAGGACTATAGTCCGAGAGCCTACGAAGGCTTGGATGGACAGACTGTCTACATTGTAAAGGCAACCATTATTGAGGCAATTAAACTTACTGCAAAAATGAGCTTTAGAAATGCTACTGTAACTGCTTTCTGATCAATATTAGGGTTTATGGAAACATAGACCCTTTTATTTTTGCCATCGCATATTTTTCATGGTATAATATGGACAACTTTTGAAAGGAGGCGGCTCAATGAAAGAGGTGATACTGGAATTTCTACGCAATATGAAAGACGAAGAGTATGCAAAAAATATTGCGTATGTAATTGCAGTTACGGCTTGTGCAATTGTAGTAATTGCCTTCATGCTGAAAGCGCTCTGAAAGAAACGGCTCTGTGGAAACACGGGGTCTTTCTTTTTGCGCGAAAAATGCACCTCCTTATATGGAACAAATTAAACTAAAGGAGGATTCTGAAATGGAATTTTACGTAATTTTGTTGATTTTCGCTCTGGGCTTACTGGTAGTTGGCGCTGCATTCGTCAACGGAGCCAAGTTTGTACTGGGCATGATCGGACGAATCGTGGATTGCATTTTTGGAAGACACGGTGATTGAACCAAAGGCAAGGCCTATGGAAACATGGGCTTTTGCCTTTTCTTTTTGCTACGCGAATTTTGCAAGTTCTTATATGGAGAAAACCAATTTAAAATTTGGAGGTATTTACTATGTTTAAGAAAATCTGGAACAAGCCCATCACTTGGGGCGATTACATGAAACTGGTTGGTATCTGCGTTGGCATTTATGGTGCCATCGTAGGGCCATTCCTGCTGAGTGTATATGGTATCCCTGAGAAGATCAAGGCAAAGTTCAAGAAAGAACCTGACGTAGAGACCTACGAGGATTGAAAGGAGGTATCCGAGCTAAGGCTCTGTGGAAACACAGGGTCTTAGCTTTTTCTTTTACCTTCGCGAAATTTTCAAGTCCTTATATGGAAATGGATAGCTTATGGATAAAGCGCCCGGTATTTCGGGAGAACCAAGCTTGAACCTTGGTCTATTTCTTTTTGTTTTTATATTTGAAAGGAGAACCTAAAATGAATCTGAAACTCAACCGAAAAATTGTGAAGGAGATGGCAAGGAATGGACTTAAGTTTGTGGAAGATTGTTCACCTACTATTCTTACGGGACTGGTTGCAGCAGGAGTGCTCACGAGCGTTGGAATGGCTGTACGAGCTACCACCAAGGCGCTTCCGCTCATCGAAGAAGAAAAAGTACGTCGTTGTAAAGAAGGGTTGGACGACCATTTAAAGCCTGCTGAGGTCGTAAAGGTTTGCTGGAAGTGCTATGTGCCGACCGTGAGCATGGCCGCATTGACTGTGGCCTGCGCGATTGGGGCCAATAAGATCAACCTCCAGCGTAATGCCGCGCTTTCCTCTTTATATTCTGTAAGTTCTACGGCACTCAAGGAGTACGAGCAGAAGGTTATTGAGCAAGTCGGACCGGAGAAGAATGAAACAATCAAGAATGCTGTGGCAAAGGACCGTATGGAGAAAATTCAGATGGACGAGTCTGCGGCGCTTGGTGACGGCAATGTGTGGGTCTACGATACCTTTAGCGGACGAAAATGGCCGTGCAATATTGGTAAGATCAAGCAGATTGCCGGTGATCTTAACTGCGATATGGCGGTCAGCGGCGATTGGAAGAGCCTGAATGAGTTCTATATGGAAATCGGCCTGGATGAAATCAAACCTGGCGATTCATTAGGGTTTGATGCTTCTAACCTGATCGATCTGTGGTTCTCAGCCCAGCTGGATGATAACGGCCGTCCTTTGGTGGTTATGGATTACAAAGTTATGCCAAAAATAAAATACAAGGAGATGTTTTAAATGTGTCCATGCGCCATGAGAGTTACCTATGCCTGGATGTTTGAAGGCAAAACTATGTACCGCGAAGGGTATGAGTGCTTGAAGTACCGCAAGGAATGCAAAGATACGAGAGTTTGCAAATACAACTTCGCAGAAATTTCACCGGCTAATATGGAAAGGAGGGAAGACAAATGATGCCTAAATTCACTATGACTAAGGTCATTAGCCTTGTTTCTATTATCGTAGTTGGCGTTGGCTCGGCAATTGGTCAATGGGCAACCATGAAAGAATGGAAAGAAGAAACTGATGAAAAGTCTAAGAAAGAGGACTAAGGTCTTCATCTGATCGAGAAACGGCTCCGTGGAAACACGGGGTCTTTTCTTTTATACGCTAAAATTGCACATCCTTATATGGAGGTGTATAAAAAATGATCACACTTTATTACTTATTAGAATGTGCAGAAAGCTACTTTGAGAGGAAGGGCGGTATCCAGAAAATTATATTTTGGAGCGTAATCTCTCTTATCGTAGTGAGTGTATTCATGTGGTGCATGTGTGGTGCAATTGATGACCTTGTAGCCAGAGGGGTGTAAAAGCCCCTTTTGGTTTTGTTTTTTCTGGAAAGGAGAAATAAGATGCCGAGAACTCAGGATTTCGAGGTCTTGGACAAATTTGAAAACGAACATTACTTCCTGCCGAGTAAGGATTGGCCGGAATACGAATTTCAGTATCAGAGCACCTGCCGCTGGGCCTTGAATCAGATCCGTGAGTACATGGCCCAGAAGGCGAACGAGCACAAATCTATGACTGATATTTTGGAAGAACTGTACTGGATCTTCGATACCGGCATAGCAGAGTGCTGCGAGATGTACGATGAGAAGAATGAAATCAAAGCATGGCAATATCCACCACCGGATATTGTATTTAGTGTTGGTAGAGCCATGGTTGAGGAAGTAGCAGGTTTATATTTATGAAAGGAGAATCCCAATGAAAATCAAGTATCCGCGAATCAATGTAAAACCGTTTGTTCATGCCTGTAAGGTCGGAATGGCCAAAAACGCGCCTACAATCCTGACTATCACAGGCATTACAGCGATGGCCAGCTCGACTTATTGGGCGGTGAAGGCTACCCCGAAGGCTTTGGCTTTGAAAGAAAAGGCCGAGGTTGAGAAAAACAAGAAGGCCGGGACGTTTAAAAATCAAAAGTTGCATTACTACGATGAAAAGGAAGGCGCCTTTGTTGATGGATTCCAGAATTGGGTGCCGTTGACCAAACTCGAAATCGTGCAGACTTGCTGGCGCTGTTATGCTCCGGCGTTTATTACCGGTGTGTTGGGTGCTGCCTGCCTGATCGGGGCTAACTCGATGAATCTGCGGAAGAATGCAGCACTGGCAGCGGCGTATGCACTTTCTGAGACCAATTTCAGGGAGTATAGAGAGAAGACACTTGAGGAAGTTGGTGAGAAGAAAGAAGAAAAGATCCGCAATGCTGTGGCCGAGGAGAAGATTACCAAGAATCCTGTAAATACCTCGACTGTACTTGAGACTGGCAATGGTGATACCCTCTGCTATGACGCGATCTGTGGAAGATATTTTAAGTCGAGTATTGAAAAGCTCAAGAGTGCTCTCAATGAACTCAATATGGAGCTGGTTCAGGATGGTTATGTCTCGCTCAACCAGTATTACGATTTGATTGGCCTACCGGATGGCATGCTTGGTGATGACCTTGGCTGGAGTATCAATGACCATCATTCGACTGTACAGTTGGATCTGAGTGCACAGCTGACCAAAGATGAGGCCCAGACTCCTTGCATGGTTGTGGCCTTTAAGTATGGCCCTATCTACAATTACGATGCGTTTTAATCTCACGCGAAATTTGCAAGCCCTTATATGGAACAAGATTCCAAAAATTATATTTTATTAAAGGAGACTTTATCATGGAAAACGAGGAAATTATGATGAACGAGACTACTGAGGCTATGACCGACGTGGAGGAACCCATCACTGAAACCGAAACCAATGAGGAAGAATCGAGCAGCTTTATGCCTGCAGCGTTGTTGATCGCTGGCGGTGTGGCAGCTATTTACGGAGGTGTGACCTTCGCAAAGAAGCATGTCATCCCGCATGTGAGCAACGGCATTGCAGGCCTGAAGGCTAAGTTCGGTCATTCCAAGGGTGAGGCAGTGGAGGCCGAAGCAGAGGAAGTCGATGAGGACCCATCTGAAGAGTAATCTGTGAAATCCTTAATGGATTTAAGGAATTGTTCAAGCTAAGGCTCTGTGGAAACACGGGGTCTTAGCTTTTTGTTTTTTGCTTTGAAAGGAGAAAAAAGCAATGACTGTACAAGAATGGCTTAAGGTTTCGTGGAACATGACGAATACTAAAATTAGGCCCTGGGCACTATGCAATGATGGCTATGAAATTTCAATCCAAGCTTCCGCGTATCATTATTCAAATCCTAGAGTCGACGGTGCAAGCGAATATACTGAAGTAGAACTTGGTTTTCCTAACGAGCCTGACGATGCAATTCTTGAATATGCTGAAGATCCTGGAATGCCTACCGATACTATTTATGGATTTGTTCCAATCGATCTTGCTGAAGAATTGATTCAAAAGCACGGCGGAATTATTAAAGCTTCACATTTTGGGGAGGACTAAATTATGAGTTTCGGTAAGAATTTGTTTGTGTTCATGTCTGGTGCGGTTGTTGGTGCTGGTGCATTGGCTGGATTTGCTGGCTGGCGGATGTATAAGGCACTCAAGAAGAATGATGTTTTGTACACGGCGGTCCGCAGTTCCGTAGATGCCGGAGTAAAGGCTGCTTCAAGTGAATTCAGCGAGCATGGGGCCAAGGCTATAGTGAATATGGTGTTTGGGTGGCCGGAGAAACGTAATAAGATTTCCTATGAGGATTACTACTCTAAAGGTAGTCGGACTCGTTACTCTGGCATCGACCAGGTAAGCTTTGGCAGTCGGAAAGAGGCTGCAAATGTTCTTCATCGTCTTGCTGATATTCTGGACCAATACGGACAAGTCACGGTCGCGGATTTCTATAACGAGGCCGAACTCAATGATCCCCACCGTTCTAATATTTATTATGGATGGAAGGACATTGGCGATGCTTATGTTGTCAAAGTCCGTTCTGGATGGTCTATTTCTCTTCCTGACCCGATTAAACTGGAGTGATTTATGTGATGCGTTATATTTTCAAAGGTCATGTGGTAGACCAGTTTGGGACTATGCTTGACCGGAACTGGAAAGGGGAGACATTTGCGCCGAGTATGGCAAAGGCGAAGTCGAACCTGAATTACCAGTGGAAGAAACAAAATAACTACCCTCGGGAGACGAAAGTGATTCTCGAGGGTCATTTTACATCCGAAATGGATTTCTTGAAAGGAGTTAGCTGATGGCAGAATACGATATGCCCAATAACAGCCATGCATTTAAAAATGGACAGGTGAAAGAAAAGCCCAAGACCCAGAAGGTGATTGAGGGCACGGCTAAGACCAAGAAAAAGACCAATGCCCGGAAACTGGCTGATATTTTCCTGCCGGAGGATGTTGCCAGCGTTAAGGAGTATATCTTCTGGGAGAGAATCGTGCCAGCTATCAAGGATATTATCCATGATACGGTAGATACTTTCCTGTATGGTGAGTCCAGAAGGCCGAGTTATTCGAGTAGTTCCAGAATCTCGTATTCAGGCTATTATTCTGGCAGCAATCGTCCGGAGCCTCGAAAGGATACTGGCCGCCCCCGGAATGCCTTTGATTACGATGACATTATCTTTGACAGCCGTATTCAGGGTGAGCAGGTGCTGGACAATCTGATTGATATTTTGGACCAGTACAATATTGTGACGGTTGGCGACCTTTACGATTCAGCAGGCATTACGACCACGAACTACATGGTAAACCGTTATGGCTGGGATAACCTGGCAGATTCGAGTGTTGTCCGAGTACGAGAGGGCTATACTCTGAAGCTGCCAAAAGCCAAACCTATTTGAAAGGAATGATATTTTTGGAAACAGAACAATGGTTTCGAACTCTACTCGAGGAATCGAGCAGAAAAAGCAGAGAACTCGATGAAGCAATCAGAGAGAATAGAGAACAGCAGAGAAATATGTCTCCATTTATGTCCCCATTCGATTATTCCGGCCCTAAATTTACAGATGACGAACTTCGATTCAGGGATATTACTGAAAAAATGAGGGAAACTTTCCTGAAGAAAAATCATGATTACGGTAATAGTTTTCATGAAACTTGGGACGAGTTCGGCGACAAGGGCATCATTACCGCTCTTACGCAAATTTCTCACAAGTATCATCGACTTATGAATATTGGCCTCGGCACTAAACCTTTGGTCGATGAATCAATTGATGATACGCTACTCGATATGGCAAATTACTGCATTCTTACAATTATGGAGCTGGAAAAAGCTCGTAACAATGAAAAGGAGAACTAATTATGAAACTTTCTAACATTATGTCCGTTGCTGGCCGCAATTTGTCTGTGGCTAAGCTAAAGATTTCTAAGCACAGCCCGGAGCTGCTGCTGATTGCCGGTATTGCCGGCGGTGTCGCGAGTGCGGTCATGGCCTGCAAAGCTACCACTAAGGTGTCTGAGATCCTGGATAAGACCTCCGAAGATATTGCCAGCATTCATCAGGTCGAGGCGAATCCTCCGATGGGCTCCGATTATTCTCACGAGGATGCACAGAAGGATCTCGTAATCACTTATGTGCAGACTGGTGTAAAGCTCGCCAAGCTGTATGGTCCGAGCCTGGTCGTAGGCGGTCTGTCCGTGGCGGCAATTCTCGCTTCCAACAACATCCTGCGTAAGCGTAATGTAGCTCTGGCTGCTGCGTTCAGCACAGTTTCTAAATCCTTTGAGGAGTATCGTGGCCGTGTGGTGGAGAAGTACGGCAAGGACGTTGATAACCAGCTGCGCATGGGCACCCATGAAGAGGTTGTGCAGGAGACTGTGACCGATGATATGGGCAACGAGAAGCAGGTTTCTAAGACTGTAAAGGTCACGAATCCTCTGGGAAGCCCGTACGCCAAGCTGTTCGATGAATGTAACCCTAATTGGGAAAAGAATCCTGATTACAGCCTGATGTTCTTAAAGTCTCGTCAGCAGTTTGCCAATGACAAGTTGCGCAGCCAGGGTTATCTGTTCCTGAATGATGTACTCGACTCTCTTGGCATTCCTCGCTGTAAAGAAGGTCAGATCGTTGGCTGGGTTTTCAAGGGCGATGAGGGCGATAACTTTGTTGATTTTGGCCTGAACGAAGAAAACGAGTGGGTCCAGGACTTTATGAATGGTGACGAGCCTAGTGTTTGGCTGGATTTCAATGTGCAGGGCAACATTCTGGACCTGATCTAACATGATATTTTGAGGAGGAATCAGTATGCGTGACATTCTTGGTTATACTTTTGCTACAATCGCCGGTGTTTGCTTTGCCGGAGGTATTGCGGTCCTTTCCGGCGGAAAGGGGAAGTAAATGGACTATCTCGACAATCTGCTGACCACCCTCGATTATATTCTCAACTCAAAACGTAAGCGCCATATTGTTGGCGGAATCCTTATCAGTATGTCAACCCTATTTGCCGGGTTGGCTGTTACTGTGATGAGCATCAAGGAGGACGATGATGAATAAGGTTTTATATTTTGGCATCATGGCCGGCGCTGCCGCTATTGCTGCGGTGGCTACCTGGGTGTATGCCAAGGACAAGTTTGCCAAGCAGGCCTCGGATGATATTTCCGAGATGAAGGCCTATTACAAAGAAAAGTATGAGTCCAAGCCAAAGGAAGCACCTAAGGAACCCAAGAAAGAGCAGCCGAAGACCGAGGCTCAGAAGAAGGCTGAAGATCTTAAAACTTATCGCCAGATGGCACGGGATAAGTACAAAGCCAATCACGAAGAGGAAGAAGGAAATCCCCATGTGATTACGCCGGAGGAATTTGGCGAGAATAACCACTACGACCGAATCACTCTGACCTATTATGCCGACCACGTGCTGGCAGATGAGAACGATGAGGTCATTCGGGATGTCGAGGAGACGATCGGATTCGGCAGCCTGAATCACTTTGGAGAATACGAGGCGGACATCGTGTATGTACAGAATGATATTCTCAAATGCTACTACGAGATTACTCGTGATCTGCGCAAATACGAGGATGTTGCCGGAGAACTGCCTTACCGTCCGGAGGTAAACTGAACTTATGACGAAAAACGAGACTGACGCCGCCTATTTCGACTGGATGTGTGGTCTTGTAGCGAAAGATTTTAAAGACGGCGGGCGTCAGTATCGTAATCTACTGAACACGCTGAACCGAATTGACTTCCGCTACTCGATCCCGCTGGATTCCAACCGAGAGGCAGACGGCATTGATTTGCGATACCGTTTCGGCTATGAGAAACATGTCAGAGACTATGTTATCGCAAGATATTTGGACGATCATCCCTGCAGTGTACTTGAGATGATGATTGCATTGGCCCAGCGATGTGAAGAAAGCATCATGGACGACCCGGAGGCGGGTAATCGCACCGGCGTTTGGTTCTGGGCTATGATCAATAATCTTGGCCTCGAATGTATGAGTGATGATGATTTTGATGAGCTCTATGTCGAAGAGCACATCCAGCACTTTTTGGACCGCCAGTATTCCTATCAGGGAGATGGCGGTCTTTTCTTTGTCCGAAAGCCGCCTATGGATATGCGCCGGGTGGAAATCTGGACACAGCTGAACTGGTATCTCAATGAGAACGATTGATATTTGAAAGGGGAAATAACCATGTATAAAATCGACGGCAGCACTGTAATCAATACGGTTGAAGATCTTTTACCGGTCTTCAATAACAATACCGAAATGACAGTCACTGCATTGAATATTCTTGAAAAGAAAGTTGGTAAACTCAGCCGCAAAATGAAAATGAACAACCTTACAGACCTTGCTCTTTGGTTCGGCCTGTTTGGTGTGATTTCGGTGACTGGCGGCATGCTCAAGCAGATGGACATTCAGCGCCAGCGGATTGATATTCTTGAGGGACTTGTCAAAGATACCCAGAATACGGTCTACAACAATGTAATCAATACTGAGAATAAGGACGAAGAAATGTAATGGTTGACTTTCTCGAAATCGGCCGAGCGAACAAAAAGGGGTATACCGAAATATACCCAAAGTTTGTTCTCAAGCGCCGTTCTGAAGATTTGATGATTCGGGGCGGAGACTTTTACGCGATTTGGCTCGAAGATCGAGGGCTGTGGAGTACGGATGAGATGGACCTGACGTACCTTGTGGATCAGGAACTAAGCAGGGTGAGCCAGGAAATTCGGGATAAAGGAAATGTCGTAAAAACGCTGTACATGTGGGATGCAGAATCTGGCATGATCGACCAATGGCACAAATTCTGCCAGCGGCAATGCCGAGACAACTTCCACATGCTGGACGAAAAATTGATATTTTCCAATCAGGACCTGAAAAAGACGGATTATGCCTCAAAGCGTCTGAACTATCCACTGGAAGAAGGGAATACACCTGGGTGGGATAAACTCATGAGCGTATTATATTCTCCGGCGGAGAGGCACAAGATCGAGTGGGCAATTGGATCGATCATTACCGGTGACTCGAAGGATTTGCAGAAGTTTATGGTTCTGTATGGTCCACCGGGCAGCGGTAAATCGACTGTGCTCAACATTATCCAGCAGCTTTTTGATGGATATTACTCGGTCTTCGATGCCAAGGCGCTGGGCAATCCGTCAAACTCGTTCGCACTTGAGTCCTTTAAGACGAATCCTCTGGTTGCCATTCAGCACGATGGCGATTTGTCTCGGATCGAGGATAACACTCGCCTGAACAGCCTTGTCTCTCACGAGTTGATGACCGTAAACGAAAAGTTCCGATCTGCCTATGCCAATCGGTTTAAAGCATTCCTCTTTATGGGTACGAATAAGCCGGTAAAGATCTCGGATGCAAGGTCCGGTATCCTGCGCCGACTTATTGATGTAGAGCCCACTGGAGATAAACTTTCCGGTAAAGAATACCGCCATGCCATGAAGCAGATCCCGTTTGAGCTTGGAGGAATCGCTTGGCACTGCAAGGAAGTTTACGAGGAGGACCCTGATTATTACGATGACTATGTGCCGACGAATATGATGGGGGCTTCCAATGACTTCTATAACTTCGTATCGGATTCGTACTTGATATTCTCGAAAGAAAACTCCACGACTCTGAAAATTGCCTATGAGATGTACAAAAACTACTGCGACGATGCTAAAGTGACCTACCCCTACAACAAGCGACTCTTTAAAGAGGAACTGAAGGCTTACTTTACTGTCTTCGAGGAAAAGCATGTAGATCCAGATGGCAATACGATTCGTGGATGGTACGAAGGGTTTGATCTCAATAAATTTGATGGCAGCGGTGAGAAAAAGCCGGTTGAAGAACCCAAAGAGGAACCACCCCCTGCCATTGAGTTTAAAGAGCAGCACTCAGTCTTTGATGATATTTGTGCCGATTGTCCAGCCCAGTATGCCAAAGAGGATGAGACCCCTAAGTGGAAGTGGGACGGAGTTAAAACGAAGCTCAAAGACCTTGATACCCACAAGGTTCACTATGTCAAGGTGCCGGAGAACCATATCGTAATTGATTTTGATTTGAAAGGAGGAGACGGATTTAAGTCGTTTGAGCGCAATCTGGAGGCTGCTGCAAAGTGGCCCAAGACTTACGCAGAACTTTCCAAGTCCGGAAAAGGCATTCATCTGCACTATTTATATTCCGGCGATGTTACAAAACTCATGAGAATTTATGAGGAAGACATCGAAGTGAAGGTCTTTACCGGCAAAAGCAGCCTGAGAAGAAAATTGACCCTTTGCAATGACCTCCCGATTGCGACGATCAGCTCGGGACTGCCCTTGAAAGGAGAAAGCAAAGTGGTTAATTTTGAAGCTGTGAAAAATGAGAAAGCCATTCGAACGATAATTCGTAGGAATTTAAATAAAGAGTATCACGACAATACGCGCTGCTCGATGGATTTCATCAAGAAAACGCTGGACGATGCCTACAATGCAGGCGTTAAGTATGATGTGCGGGACATGTACAATGATATTTTGGTGTTTGCCATGAACTCGACGCACCAGTCAGAGTATTGCATGAATCTGGTGCCAAAACTGCACTTCTGCAGCGATGAGGCTTCTGCTCCGGTTGTCAATGACGAGGCACCTATCGCATTCTATGACTGTGAGGTGTTCCCGAATCTCTTCTTAGTCAACTGGAAGGTTGCAGGCGAGGGAAAGACCGTTGGCCGCATGGTGAACCCTACTGCACAGGATATGGAAAATTTGATGAAGTATCGTCTGATTGGCTTTAACTGCCGCAAGTACGATAATCACATGATCTATGCCCGGATGCTTGGATATTCCAACGAGCAGCTGTACGATCTCTCGCAGCGCATCATTGCCGGTGATAAGAATGCCTTTTTTGGGGAGGCGTACAATATCTCCTACACTGATATTTACGACTTCTCGAATAAAAAGCAGAGTCTCAAGAAATTCGAGATCGAGTTGGGCATCCATCACCAGGAATTGGGCCTGCCTTGGGATAAGCCGGTACCGGAAGAACTTTGGGGCAAGGTGGCCGAATATTGTGATAACGATGTTATTGCAACAGAGGCTGTCTTTAATGCCCGTAAGGCTGACTGGGTGGCACGGCAGATCCTGGCGAGTTTGTCGGGCCTGACTGTCAATGACACGACCAACCAGCACACCACCAGAATTATATTTGGTGGAGAGAAAAATCCGCAGTGGCAGTTCAATTATCGCGAGCTGTGGAAACCTGTGCCTTATACCAAATACGAAGAGCTGCGCGAGAAACTGGGTGCCGACTATGATTTCCGTGTCTGGAATGAAAAGGGCGAGCCGCAGTATCGAAGCTATGTACCTGGCGAGGAGCTTCCGATTGGCTGGAGCATCATGCCGTTCTTTCCGAATTATGTCTGGACTGGGGCAAAATCCTACTGGTGCACTGATATTTTGGATGCCGACCGGTGCCGAGCAAATCCTGAGTATTTGTATGAGCTTTTGGACCGGCAGAAAGAACTTGACAAAAACCAGCCGAGTGATCCATCGAATCGCATCATTCTTATCGAAGAAGTCGGTGAAGGTGGTTACGTCTATTCGGAGCCTGGCATGTATGGCAAGGTGGGGTTGGATGATATTGCTTCGATGCACCCTTCCAGCCTCATTGCAGAGCGGCATTTTGGCCCTTATACGAAGAATTTCGCTGACCTGAAGACTGCTCGCGTGGACATCAAACATCACGATGTAGAGGCTCTGAGGGGGATTCTGGACGGTAAGCTTGTACCGTTTGCTGAAGCGATTGCTGCTGGCAAGGCTGAGTATGATTGGGACGATTTGGCGTTTGCACTGAAAATTGCAATCAACTCGGTGTATGGACTGACCTCGGCCAAATTCAGTAACGCCTTCAGAGATCCGCGTAATAACGACAATATTGTTGCGAAGCGCGGGGCCCTCTTTATGGAAACGCTGAAACGAGAAGTCCAGAAGAAAGGTTTTATCGTAGCACACATCAAGACAGATTCCATCAAAGTGCCCGATGTCACGGATGATATTCTCGACTTCATCGACAAGTATGGCCGGGAATATGGGTACGTCTTTGAGCATGAGGCCACTTACGACCGTATCTGTCTTGTAAATGATGCCGTGTACATTGCCAAATACAATGAGCAGGGCATTATCAACAAGGGCGGAAAACATGCCAATGAATGGACGGCTACTGGTACACAGTTCCAGATTCCGTATGTATTCAAATCACTGTTCAGCAAAGAGCCTATCAAGTTCGAGGACGTGTGCGAGACCAAGCAGGTGACTTCGGCTTTATATTTGGATATGAACGAAGGAATGCCGGAGGATCAGCACGACTACAAATTCGTGGGTAAGGTTGGTTTGTTCTGTCCTGTGAAGCCCGGCTGTGGTGGCGGTATTCTGGTACGTGAGTCTGACGATAAGAAGACTGGCGGGAAAAAATACTCGGCTGCTACAGGCTCTAAAGGCTATCGCTGGATGGAAGCGGAGATGGTCAAGAAACTTGAGAAAGAGGATTGCATCGATAAATCGTATTATCAGAAGATGTGCGATACAGCGGTGACTGATATTTCCAAGTTTGGCGATTTCGAGTGGTTTGTCTCGGATGAGCCGTACATTGGGTGCAGCTATGATGAGCATGGAGCGCCTATTTATGACGATGTTCCGTTCTGACGCGAATTTTACAGGCCCTCATATGGAGAAAATCCTAAATTTATTTGGAGGTTTGCATTATGACTATTATTCAAAGAATCCGTAGGGTCATTGGATGCGCGATTGCATTTCCGGGGGCACATATGTGGCAACCAGCATTCGACGAAGGTCGCGAGGATAAATATGAAAACTTGCGATGGTCTGAGAAGCTGGGATACAACATTGTGAACTTCGGACTTTGCGTCGTTGGCGGAATGACTGAGGAAGACCTTGAGGAAGTCGGAGAAAAGTACGAGAATCAGAATTAAGGACTAACTTCAAAGGCTACGGCCCTGTGGGAACATGGGGTCTTAGCCTTTTCATTTTGAATGGAGTGGTATTTTGACTAAAGAAAAAGCAGAAGATCTTTTTAACTATTGGCTCCGTATTCTTGGGATTGAAAATTGGAATATTGTTTTTGATTGGGCAGTACGGAAATCCAACATGGTACTCGAAGATACTTATGGGACATGTACCTATAATCGTGAAATTCAATCGGCCATGATACAAATTATGGACGAGCTGGATATTGGAGCCACGGATACACTTGCGCCTTTTGACTATGAAGTAGTGTTAGTTCATGAGCTTCTTCATATTAAATTTGCATGGGCGGATAATCCGGCTAATGACCTTGAAAAAGCACTTACGCATTCTTTGATCCAAGAGCTTGCAAAGAGCTTTGTTCAAACCAGGCGGACGCCTAACTAAAGGAGTGATATTTTCTGAAAGCAAAAGATTATTTTAAGAAGTACCTCGACACCTACAAGTATCGTGAGTATTACGGCTTTACGGACAAGGAAGTTGGGGCGCTGATCCGTAAGGAGTTTATCAAGGAGACGAATAAGCTGATCGACCTGAGAAAAATCAAGTCGAACTGGCAGCTCGTGACGATTCTTGGCGAGCAAAACGACAAATGGAATGCCCTGGCGAAGATCTTTAAAAACAACCTGGGTTCGAGCCCTATCAACAAAAACGAGTTTCGTCGCAGAATTGTGCCGGAGGAATGGCCCTCGGTAAAAGAGCCTGCCGGTGACTGCGACAATGATATTTGAAAAGGAGAAAACTGTAATGGCTGAACGTATGAATAAACTGGTGATCGACAATGCACGTCTGATCTTCAAGAATTTCTCGGGAAAGGGCGATAACTACAATCGTGAGGGCGACCGCAATTTTGCCGTTATCATCGATGATCCTCAGATGGCAGAAAACCTCGCAAAAGACGGCTGGAATGTGCGTCCGCTGATCTCCAAAGACCCGGATGAGGAGCCCACTCATTACATTAAGGTGAAGGTCAGCTTCAAGGTTCGTGCTCCGAAGGTTCGCCTGCTTTCGAATCATAAGCAGGTTTTCCTCAACGAAAACACGATCTCCAGCCTGGACTTTGCTAAGATCGAAGAGTGTGGTGTTGTCATCAGCCCGTATATGTGGGAGGTCAATGGTAAGAGGGGCATCTCGGCTTACCTTGACTCGATGTATGCAAAGATCGAGGACGATCCGTTTGCAGATAAGTATGTGAACTATGTTGAAACCGAGATCGATAATCCTGATGGTTGCCCGTTCTGATTGATATTTTGGGGTGCCTGATTTGAGAGGGTTAAACGGCGTATTACGGTACGGCCCCAATGAAAGGAGAAAATGATGGCTGCATTTATGAAAGGCGACCGGGTTGCTATTACAGATCCTGTCTCTCCGTTTCGTATGAGACCTGGGCGGATCTCTGATATTCAGTTTACCAGTAACAACGATCTTTTCTATAAAGTTGACATTACCCACACCGAAAATTCTGTTTGGGTTAATGAGCGTAACATTATTCGGCTGATGGAGCCTGAGCAGGAACTTTGGAAATTCTTTATTTACCAGGATCGACCGATTGTCGCTTACACTGTGGCTGAAGAATTTTCTGGCGAAGAATGGGATACAGTTCTATATATCGCGAACGGGAAAGGTATCCCTATCACTGATATTTCTATTCGACTTGGCACTATGAATAAAATTATTTGGGAGAAAGGAGACACAAATGAGGAAGTTTGAACCTGGTAATGTTTATTCTACTCCGGGTGTGGATGCAAAGCTCGAGGATTCCGGATTTGCACAGTTCATGATTGTCTCTTTAAACCGGCATATCAACGGTGATTGGGGGCAATATGTGCGATGAGGATAAGGCCGCCAACGAGGAAGCACTTGTGGATGGGCTGCGGCTGATGAGTGTCTATAAGCGCAAGGACCATCCTGATGACACGATTTGGATCATTACGGAAGCAGATCGAAGTGCTACTACGATTTTGCTGCCGGACGAGTATTGATATTTTGGAGGAACTAATTATGTTAGCTTTTATTGGAATCATTGCCTTTATCGGGGCTATTGTATTGTTGGTGTCGAGTGCCTTGAGCATTATCAGCTTGGGGATTGCCATTATCATTAAAGTGGCAGCTGCGATTATTGGGATTGGCTGCGGCATTTTGCTTTTGCTGTTTGCGATCTTTTTGATCGAGGAGATGATGAGCTTATGACTCGGTTACTGATTTTGATTTTGCTGTTTGTGCTTTTGCTGTTTGTGATTTTTTTGATTGAAGACCGGTGAGGATGATGAGCTTATGACTTGGTTACAGATTTTGGGATGGATTTTTATGCTTCTGCCACTTGCTGGTATCTTGATTCTATCGTTTATTGCCGACTGGCGAGGAACTCTCTTTAACCTAGCTATGGTGGGAATGATATTTCTCGGGGCATTCTTGTTAAGAGGTGGATTATGAGTTTACGAGATTGTCTGTACCTTCTGGGCGTTATGGTGCTTATATTTTCAGCAGAGATCACTGGACATTGGGATTACCTCGGCCACATGCTCGATGGTGCGGTTATAATGTTTTTATATTTGAAAGGTAAAGAAAAATGATGGCTTCGATAATTAAGGTGTTTTTTATGATTGGGCTTATGGCCAGCGCAATCGGGATTGTACCAATATTCGTGGAAATTCACAGAGAAACAGATAGTGTGCTTGAATCTTTGGCCGCGTCACTGTGTATTATTCTGTTGGCATGGCTTTTGTTTGCTGCCTTTGTTGGAATCATTGTGTTTCCGTACTATTTTATTACAGTTTTACTAAGGTGATTGTATGAGAACATTCTTTCATATTTTAGGCTGGATTCTGCTGCTAACACCGTTTATTGCACTTTCTGTAGCCGTGGTATTGACATACGGATGGACTGGGGTGCTGGTTCTGGGTAGCATAGTAGCTTTAACTGGGATTATTCTCTTGGCTATTTGGTTGATATCCTATTAAGGTGATAACATGATGAAACTCTATGACTTCCAGATTGAAGCTATTAAAAAGATGAAGCGGGGCTGCATTCTTTGCGGAGATGTTGGAAGTGGGAAGTCGATTACTTCTCTTGGATACTACTATCTACGAAACGGAGGCGATATTGAAAGCTTAAAAGGCGGAGATTATGTACCTATGGACGACCCGCCGAAGGATCTTTATATTATCACAACGGCCCGAAAGCGCGATACTCTCGAATGGGAGAAAGAGCTTGGGCCGTTTCTTATGTCCACGCATAAGGATTGTGATATTTACAGGCACAACGTTGTGGTGGACTCGTGGAACAACATCAAAAAGTATGTTGGAGTGTACGGTGCGTTCTTTATATTTGATGAACAGCGTGTAGTAGGATCTGGCAGCTGGGTGAAGGCGTTTTACAAAATTACTCGTAAGAATGAGTGGATTTTGCTGTCGGCTACCCCCGGAGATACCTGGAGTGACTATATTCCGGTCTTTGTGGCAAATGGGTTCTACAAAAACAAGACAGAATTTTTACGTAGGCACGCTGTTTATTCACAGTATTGCAAGTCGTTTCCAAAAATCGAACGGTTCGTGGATACAGGGCACCTATGCAGACTGCGCAATGATATTTTGGTGCCGATGGATTTCAAGCGAGATACCGTGCAGCATCACGAGTATATGATGGCGGAGTTTGACCGAGAAGGGACGAAGCAGCTTTTCAGAACCCGTTGGAATCCGTGGAAGAACGAACCGATTGAGAATGCTTCAGAGCTTTATTACTGTGCCAGGAAGATTGCGAACTCTGATATTTCCAGGCAGACACTGGTTCTGGAAGTGTTTGAGGATCATCCGAGATTGATCATCTTCTATAACTTTGATTATGAGCTTGATATTTTGAAAGGGATGAATTTTGGTGAAGGAGTTTCCGTTGCAGAGTGGAATGGCCATACCCATCAACCCGTTCCGGAAGGAGAGTCGTGGGTATATCTCGTGCAATACACTGCCGGGGCGGAAGGATGGAACTGCATTACTACTGACACGATTCTGTTCTACTCCCGAAACTACTCATACAAAATCTCAAAACAGTCAGAAGGGCGCATTGACCGACTGAATACACCTTATAAGGATCTATATTACTACCATCTCACTTCTAAATCCTTCATTGACCTGCGGATTGCCAAAGCCTATGAAGAGAAGCGGGATTTTAATGCAAATCGAGATTTCAAACGTCACTATGGTGATTTCTGAAAGGAGAAATTCAGATGAAATTCTTAATTGACAGGGCTTCTTTGGGAGCCGATGATGTAAAGCCGTGCGAAGGAGCTATTAAACTTGATGGCGGCGGTTATGGGATCAAGTTGCATAGTCTTGACGACCTGATGTACCTTGTAAAAAGCGTTGGCCATCCGGTAATCATTTACGATAGGGATGAGCATGTGTCGATCCCATTTATTCAGATCTACGATGACTAAATTGAGTGAGGCTACGTGATGGGATATAAGGCTCATGATCATCAGGAAAGACGGTGTATGGATTGCCTGTTTCTGAAAAGACGCAAGACCTGGAATAATTCTAAACAATATTATGAATACGGATGGTTTTGCACGTGCACAAATCAGGAGATCCACAAAATTAGAAATGAAGATTGCTGGGTACTTAGTGATTCGTACCCATACGGAAAAATGGAGGTTAAGTAAAATGGGTGTTTTTGCATTTGTTGGCGGTATCATTATTGGGACTATTTTTAGCGCTACTGCGTTATATTTTACCGCCATGAAAGATGACGAGAAGGAAATTGAAGCTGCTCGCCGGGAAGCTGCTACATGGGAAGGTCAGGCACACCACTGGGAGGCCGAAGCAATTCGTGCGAAAGACAATGAGCGAATTGCACGAAAGATGCAGCAGTATTGGAGAGCACGCTGCATGAATGAACATTTTGGATTCAATGCTGCCTGTGATGGTGACGGAGTCCGACCGGTGGTTGTTTACCGAGACGAAAACAATGATATTTGTGATGGGCTGCTTTTGGCTGCAGTAAAGGAGGAAAGCGTAGGATGAAAAAGTATGTTTTGAAAGATGCAGATGGAAACTACTATAAGGGTACCAACTCGCTCTGTAAAGATCCGGTCATTACTACCAAAAATATAGCTAAGGCGCGCACCTTTGGAACTAGGGGAGTGCCAGAGGATCTCACATGGGTTCTTTCAATGGCCTATGATCATAAATTTAAATTGGAGGAATTGATGTGAGCGAGAGCAATGTGCTGATTTTGCAGTGTGATGTGGTGCTCAAGAACTATGAAATGAATAAACTCTACGATACAATCCTCAAACAAAAGGAGCAGGGCGTGATTTTGCTTCCGTCTTATGTCAAAGTTGTGAATGTTCCAGAGGAAGTGATCAATGGAGAACTTGTTGTGATGAACAGTGGAGCGCCTGAGCCGGATAAATATGTACTTAAATGCTATGACGGAAGATACGTATACCGCTATACACCCGGTTCATCTATTATAGAATTGACTCCTGATAAAACATTTGCGATTGTTTTTTCTAAAGCCAGAGCAGAAGAAATGCTAAAAAAAGTTGGAAGGGCCTACGAAATGGAGGAACTTTAATATGGAAACTCGTACTAAGGAAGTCTTTTATGATATTTACTGCAAGCAGTGCAAGTATTACAAATTGGAGCCGTACAAAAACCCGTGCAATGAATGCCTGGCGGAACCGTATAACATGGACAGCCACAAACCTGTGAACTTTAAGGAGGATAAGTGATGGAATTTGGTAATGTGTATGAGGTATTTGAACTCGGTGATCTAGTAAAGATCAATAATGTTCGTAATATTCATTGTGGACGCACTGGAACTATCATTGGCATATCACATACAGGTCCAAATGATGTTTGTTACTATGATGTCAGACTTGATCCAACTGTGTTTGACGTTGGACGAGATGTAAAAGACTTTGATATTTGGGTAGACGCTAGAAGCCTTACGCACAGATTTCCTGAAAAAACTGAAATTGTAATGGGGCTTCAGAGTTGCAAAACATTGTATCAAGGTTTAAAGAAGCTTCAAGATGAACAAGCAGAGGATACAGTAGAGTATACTAAAGAACTGCTCAACAAACTCATTGGAGGTACTGATGAAATGAAAAATGTCGATGTTAAGAAAATTATCTTTAACGGCCCGAAGACGATTGTGTTGTGGACTGATGGGACAAAAACCATCGTATCCATGAGCAAAGATGAAACAAATTTCGATCCGGAAGCCGCTTTCTGTGCTGCTTACACGAAGAAAATGTTTGGAACGAACAGCAAAATTAAACGTGTTATCAAAGAAAAATCCAACATTGAGCAGCACCAGAGAATTGTTGAAGAAAAGCTAAAAGAAGAACTAGCAAAGATTAGTCAAGACTATGACAAGTTTATGAGAGAGCTATGCCCCTGGCTTTACACCGGAGAGAAACTCACAGAAGTCGATTCTGCTTGCGCAAATGCGGTTATTGATTTCGATAAAAAAGAATTCCTCAAGGGAAAGGATAGCGAGTGTCTAGATAAATTATGCCCTTGCCATGTAACCGAGGAAACGGCTAAGATTCAAGATAAGGAGAAAAACAATGGCAACACCTAATTTCACGATCAGGCCTGAGAGACGGCTTTGCAAGGTAAATGGTGAGTATGGATATTTCCATTGCTGGGAACAGTATATGGAACCTTTGCCTCCTACCACTACTATGGGTGGGCATAGAGGAGGACAGTATTCTTGTGTTCGCGGGGTAGTTGAGACTGAAAGCGGAATTAGGCTCGTGTATCCTGGGGCAATTCAGTTTGTCGATGATGAAAATCATGAGCTTCACTGGATGAACGAGCATGAGAGAAAGGAGAAAAGTGATGAGCTTTAAGGTTAGAGATAGAGTAAAAATCGTTAATGAAGGGCGGACTGGGGTCATTAAAGATCTTTTTCGGTCATGGCCTGTCAGATACCTTGTGCTGAGAGATGCATTATTTAAAGGCGAAAATGGGCACTACGCTTCAGTCTCCGAACAGAACTTGGAGCACATTGACCCCGCACAGTATGCTCTTAATGAAGGGTTTAACGCCTATATGAAAGCAGCGGGGTATGACTCGAAAGAGAAGGGAGAGGCAATGGATAATTTGTACTATATTGTAAATATAGGTTGCGATGACGAAACTCATGGCTTGGCGATTATTTCAGATGAAGAATTTCCTCGTTTTAAGCAGATTATCGAAGACCTCAATAAGAATTCACAATGTGAATGTATGCCGGCCATTTCAATTTACAAGATTGATGGCAGCCTTATAAGGCCTGCTAATGATACAGATAGTGCTTATGATATTTTGTATCTTAACAATGCCAAATATGTTCTGGCCAAATATATCTGGAGACCTAGACCTAATGGTCGTGGAATTGAGCTAGTGGAAGGAGTAGAAAAGGTATTATGATTAAAATTGAAAAGATTGATATTCATGGCTGGGAGGCGGCCATTCGTGGGGCTCGGAACTCGTTTAACAGCTGGGATAAGAGTGACAGTGCTGCGTGCTATTTTTGTAGAGATAATGACACGAACCCTGGATTCTGTGATGATGGTCTCTATGACAAAACAATTGTACTAAGTAATCCTGATGGTTCCTGTTTTGAAATTGGCCCTAATGATCAGAAACTTATGAAGAAACTCGCTAAGGCTGGGCCGAGTCATGCGAAGTATCGTCGGTTTATTACAGTGACTATGGATGCCACGGGGCCGCTGTACTGGTGGAAGGAGATGGATACCTACAAGGTTGGTACTGTTGGGAATAGCTGCTCCACCATGCACACGATTGCAGATAAGGAATTTGAGCTGGAGGATTTCTCTATTGAACACCTCTATCCTGGGACACTGCCTACATTTAAAGCTATTCTCGCTGAGCTTAATTGTCATCGGTATGGATATTTGCATACCGACTATAAAGAAGACTGGTGGCAGATGATCCAGCTGTTGCCGAGCTCCTATAACCAGAAGCGGACGTTGCTTGTCAATTATGAGGTACTTGCCAATATTTACCATCAGCGAAAAGGGCATAAACTTGATGAATGGCGGACGTTTTGCGAGTGGATTAAAGGGCTGCCGATGAGCGAGATTATTACTGGGGAGGAGCAAAAAACCGCGAAATAATCATGTCATCATATGGAGGTGATTATATTATGCAAAAAGTAATATACCATACGGCTGATATTTTTAGTCATTCAAATACGGCTACAAAAAGGAAATGGCTTGATCGTTGCTATAAAATAGCAGTAAAATGCGGTTTAACTTGCCGAAAAGTGGTTGAGGAAAATCGTGATTTGGTGCTTGATATGCATGGATCAAAGCTCGCTTTTGTTAAATACTATTTGATGACATTTGAACATCCGGGCTGTATTGCGCATCTGAAAAGAATTATGCAAATAATCACTATGTAAAGAAATAAAGACTCTGTGGAAACACGAGGTCTTTATTTTTTGAAAGGAGACTCGAATGACTAAAATCGGAAAACTTTATATTTGCGACCGATGTGGGAATACTGGATTTGCCGGATATGTCGGTGCAATTGATCGGTCAGGGTGGATTGATCCTTTTGGTAAATTTGAAAAACTCGAAGGCTGGGGGATATGGGAGGGGAGAACCCTGTGCCCGGATTGTGCCAAAGAGTATCATCAGAGGCTCAAAGGTTTTTGGAAGGAGGAAAAGTAATGACTGTACGTGAATTTATGGAGATGGGTCTTCCGGGAGTAAGTTGGGTTAAACTTGCGAAGCCGATATTTGATGAAGATGGAAAGCAACTTAGATTTGAGGCGTACACTAGTTGGATTAAGACGGATGGAAATGATAAAATTCCTTTCACGGACCTCAATCGACTGATTGTTAATTGGGCAGTACAAAGTATATCGACGAGCTTTAATGATGCCGGAATTCTCTTATATACTGTGAAAGGAGAATGATATTTATGCCTTTGGATGAGGAAGTTAAGAAGATTGTCGATGAGGCGGACTGTAGATGTCCTGTATGCGGACAGAAAGTCGTAACCGAAATCAAGGGTGATGCAAAGCACGGATGGTATTTGTGCCGTAAATGTGTGTTTTGTGGCTGGGTAAACGACGGATTTGAGTATGCCTAAGGAGGGCTGAGTATGATTGATTTGAAGTTTGATAAGCGGGATCTTGATATGGTTCTTGAATGCCTTGTTGACTTGAAGTATGCGTCGTGCAAAGAGGCAGTCGCAGATCCTTACTTTGAGGGCGTGATCGGGGTTGCTACTGATATTCATGGAATTGTGTTAAGGTATAAGCAACAGAGCGAACACTATATTGAGCTCTATATGGACGCAAATCCCAATCAAAAGGATTACTTCCGCTGCCCGAAATGCAAGCGGATTCTTAATGCCCATACGGATTGGAGACTCAAGGCTGAGCATATTATGGGTATTCCAATGTTTGATTCCCGAGATAAAGCAACCGAATTTTACTGTGAAGACTGCGGTTGGACCGGGGAAGAAGCACCGTTTGAGGAGGTGAAAGAAGGTGGAAATCAGGAAGAATAAGGCCACGAAGGACGTGCATCTCTCGCTGAGAATCGGAAAAGATGACCTTCGGAAACTGAAAACAGTGGCATTTTGGAACAAAAAATCGACTTCAGAAGTGATTCGAGACACGATTGAATTGGCTTACAAAGTCGAAAAAATGAAGCATCCGGACTGAAAAATGTAGCACAAAATGGGGCCTTTTGTAGCACAAAAATAGCGTGTAGCACAAAAAATAAAAATGTGCTACAAAAATAGGGCAAAATGTAGCACAAAATTTTTGAGGCTGCAAAAGGTACCGATTTTATAAGGAAATCATGAAAAGACCTCAAATTATGCCATATTTAGCATAAAAACAAGCATTTTGTAGCACAAAAATCGAATGTAGCACAAAAAAATTGCAAAAATTACCCTATTTTATTTATATATATGAAATTATGCTAAATATAGCATAAATAGTAATATATAATTAAAAATCCAAAATTTTTTCAAAAATTTGTGCTACATGTGCTACAAAAATTTGAAAGGAGATAGACCAGTGAGCCGAGAATCTAATTTGATGGACGAATATATGCATCAGGTGTATTTATATTTTCCTGATTTGTTAGGTGAAGTTGTACACGCCAGAGAGTATGTTCACTTGATGCTGTTACTTGAAACCAACTCCAAGTATGATTATTTTTATAACCTGACAAACAATGTTCTGATCCCTATCCCGAAAAGCGATCAGGATTTGGACAAGGAAAGCTTTAAACGGATATTTGGAGTGCTGCTTCGACGAGCTCTTGAACATAGTGGTTTAACGCAAGAAGAACTGAGTGAAAAAACTGGTATCCAGCAGGCTCGTATCTCGGATTATCTTTACGGCAAGCATTTTCCGAGTTTTTACCAGATTGATAAAATGGCAAAGGCTATGAACTGCAGTGTGGAGGATCTGCGTTATGTGAAGTAAAAAAGTTTACAATTTCCTTGTTGCGGTGGACTGATATTTTGACTATACTGAAAATGTCCGAGGAAACTACACAAGGAGGTTAAGCAATGGGATTGTTCAATAAGAAACGGAAATCAGAAGTTACGGAAGTAGATGTCTACACAGAACATGGTAATGAGATCCATGTCTTCGATGGGCCGGATGGCAAAGTGGAAGTAAGCAAAGTCCACATGGCTGACTTCCTGCCGACCGGCGAACAGTGGTGCCCGCATTGCCATGTGCAGTGTGAGAAGCGTGATGGCGGAGAATGGTTTGAATGCCCTGAGTGCGGTTACAGTATTACTGCCGAGGATGCAGAACTGTTTGGCAGCTATCCGACGGAGGCATCTACTTACGATTGATGATTACTGCTGAATATTGATATTTTCCCTATGGCCTGTGCAGAAGTGCATGGGCCTTTTGTTTTGCCCTGATTTCGGCCTGGGGTTCGCGAAAAAAACATGGTGTATTATGAGAGAGATAATATGTCCCGTTTTTAACTGTTTTTGGCAGTTTTCAAGGCATATTGTCTTTTGTTTTGCAAAGGAGAAGGCCTTATGGCAAAAGAAAGCAAATTTCAGAAGGGTCTCATTGATGATCTGAAGAAACGCTTCCCTGGCTGTATGGTGCTGAAAAATGATGCCAATTATATTCAGGGCATCCCGGATTTGATGGTTTTGTACAAAGACCACTGGGCAGCTCTTGAATGCAAAAAGGCGGAAAATGCGAACCACCAGCCAAATCAGGATTACTACGTTGAGCGAATGGCAGAGATGTCGTTCGCTCGTTTTGTTTATCCTGAGAACAAGGAGGATGTTCTGAATGAACTTCAACGATCATTCGAAACTTAGAGGGCAGCATGCCTTTCTGGGTGCCAGTAAGTATCACTGGCTGAACTACGACCCCAACAAGATTGCGGAAGCCTACCGCAACTTTCTTGCCGTGGCGATGGGGACCAGACTGCACGAGTATGCAGCGGAATCCATCGATCTCGGTCAGCGGCTTCCGAAGTCTCACAAAACGTTGAACATGTATGTCAATGACGCGATCGGTTTTAAGCTTAGACCTGAGCAGGTTTTATATTACTCTCCGAACTGCTTTGGCACTGCCGATGCAATTGACCTGCGCGGTGATTTGCTGCGTATCCATGATTTGAAGACCGGCAAGGTTCCGGCACATATTGAACAGCTGATGATCTATGCAGCGTTGTTCTGTCTTGAGTATGGTATCAAGCCATCGGATATTGATACCGAGCTTCGCATCTATCAGAGCGATGATATTCTCGTGGAGAAGCCAGACTCCAATGATATTCTGGCGATCACCAAGAAGATCATCGAGGCCGATAAAGTCATTGAACAAGTCAAAGAAATGGAGAGTTGAGCTATGTACCAGGATAAACCACCGATCGAAGATGTAATGATCCACTACGGTGTCAGTGTCATGGATGGCGCTCCTGGCCGTGGCTCTGGTCGATACCCCTGGGGGTCCGGCGAGAACCCGAATCAGAGAACCGATACGTTTTTGAGCCGGTATCGTGAGTATGCTGGTCAAGGGCTTACAGAGAAAGAGATCGCTGAGAAGATGGGCACTACGACCACCAAACTCCGTGTTCAGCTTTCCTATGCTAAAAGCCAAAAGCGTATGCAGATGGTGGACCAGGCGAAGACCTTGCGCAAAGAAGGGAAGAGTCTGAATGAAATTGCTGAAATTATGGGTTTTGATAATGATTCTTCGGTACGTTCTTTGCTGAATGAGAATGCGGAGACCCGTATGCGGCAGAGTACGGCTACGGCTGATAAGCTGCGCGAACTGATACAGGATAAGGGCTTCCTGGAAGTGGGTCTTGGCGTTGAGCAGGAACTCGGTGTATCACGAACGAAGCTCGATCAGGCTTTGTATATGCTCGAGTTGGAAGGGTATAACATCTATAATCGCCGTATTCCGCAGGCTACCAATCCTGCACAGAAGACGACTCTGAAGGTGCTGACACCTCCGGGGACCAAGTACAGCGAGATCTATGATGCTTCGAAGATCCATTCTGTGGGTGACTATGCGATCTCCTACGACGATGGCGAGACTTTTCATAAGCCGTTTGAGTTCCCGTCCAGCATGGACTCTAAGCGTTTGATGATCAACTATGCTGAAGATGGTGGCCTCCAGAAGGATGGCGTTATTGAGCTTCGGCGTGGGGTGAAGGATCTGGATTTGGGTGACTCCAAGTATGCGCAGGTTCGCATCCTTGTGGACGGAACCCACTACCTGAAGGGCATGGCCGTTTACGCGGATGATTTGCCGGATGGTGTGGACGTTCGGTTCAATACAAATAAAACCAAGGATGTTCCAATGATGGACGTTCTGAAGAAAGTCAAGCGCGATAAGGACGGCAATGTTGATCGGGATAATCCGTTTGGTTCTCTCATCAAGGAAAAGGGCGGTCAGAGCTATTATCTTGATGATAAAGGAAAAGAACATCTGAGTCTCATCAACAAGCGTGCCGAAGAGGGCGATTGGGGCGAGTGGGCCGATAAGCTTCCTTCCCAGTTCCTGGCCAAGCAGCCGATTGCTTTGATCAATCGCCAGCTTAAGATCGCTATTGAGGATAAGCAGGCAGAGTTTGATGAAATCAGGTCTCTTACTAACCCCACTGTTAAGCGCAAATTACTCGAGGATTTTGCTGACGGATGCGACAAAAATGCAGTTACGTTACAGGCAGCGGCCTTGCCGAGGCAGAAGTATCAGGTGATTTTACCGCTTAATTCCATTAGTGAAAATGAGATCTATGCTCCAAACTTTAATGACGGAGAAACCGTTGCACTGATTCGGTACCCTCATGGCGGTCTGTTTGAAATCCCTATTTTGAAGGTCAATACTAAGAACACTGAGGGTAAACGTGTCATTGGTACAAACCCGAAGGATGCAGTTGGTATTAACTCTAAAGTCGCCGAACGCTTGTCCGGCGCTGACTTTGATGGTGATACCGTTATGGTTATTCCATTTGGCAAAGGCTATAAGATCGCATCCCAGCCCGAATTGGAGGGGCTTAAAGGCTTTGATCCTAAGGTTGAGTATAAGATTCCGGCAGGCGATACCAAAACCAAGCGAATGACTGATGCCAATACTCAGAAACAGATGGGTGTCGTATCTAATCTAATCATGGATATGACTCTGGCAGGTGCCAGCACTGAGGAGCTTGCTCGTGCAGTTCGGCATTCCATGGTGGTTATTGATGCCAAAAAGCATGACCTTGATTACAAGCGCAGCGAATCTGATAATGGCATTGCCGAATTGAAGCGCAAGTATCAGGGGCATTTCGATGAGAATGGTCAGTATCATGAGGGTAGTGCTACTCTGATCACGAGGGCAAAGAGTGAGATCTCTGTTCCTAAGCGTCAGGGCAGCGGCGTGATCGATCCTGAAACCGGTAAGAAAACCTACAAGACAGCGGATGATCTCTACTACGAGACCAGCCGTGTAAATAAGAAGACTGGCGAGGTCATCACCAAACAGAAGATGCGCACGCAGCAGTCTACCAAGATGGCTGAGACCGATGATGCCTATACCCTGGTATCCTACCGCCGTACCAAGGCCGAGCTTGCTTATGCCGAATATGCGAATAAGCTGAAGTATTTGGCAAATGAAGCTCGTAAAGAGATGAAAGCCACCGGCACCCTGAAGTACAGCCCTGAGGCCAAGAAGGCTTACGAGCCGGAAGTTACCCGGCTCCAGTCTGCCCTGGCCCTTGCCAACTCGAATAAGCCCCGTGAACGTCAGGCACAGGTCCTCGCTAACGCCCGTATCAAGGAGAAGATCGAGGCCGATCCTGACCTTGCCAATGATAAGAAGATGCTCAAGAAGGTATCCCAGCAAGCTATAGTTGCCGCCCGCCAACAGGTGGGGGCTAAGCGCCATCCCATTACCATTAGTGATAAGGAATGGGAAGCCATTCAGGCAGGCGCTATTTCGGACAATGTGCTGTCCCAGATTTTGGATAGCGCTGACATCGATAACTTGCGGCAACGCGCAACGCCAAGAGCAAGCAATGAGCTTAGCAATAGCAAGATCGCATTGATTAAAGCTCGTGCTGCTTCTGGCTATACAAACGCACAGATTGCCGAAAGCCTCGGCATTTCTGCTTCTACTGTGAGTAAATACTTGAACGCTTAAGGAGGTGAAGTCTTATGGTTCAATACATGCTGACTACTTACGATAACCCCTACAATCCGTTCCAGGACTTCTCCAAGTGGTTCTTGTGGGACACGGAAAAAGGGTACAATTCGTGTGCATATCTTGCTCGTGTTGCAGCTGATTCTGATTCTTTTGATGAGAAAGAAGAAAACGCTGCTATTGAGCAGGCAATTGATGAAATCATTTCTGCTGACTTTATGAATGTTTATTGCAAACTTCGTTTTGATGGCGAGAAAACGGATTTCGTTGATGTTAAGAGAGAAAATGTAGTAAATCAAACAGCTTAACCGCACTATAGACATTGTTTAACCATAGGGAGGGGGTCGTGTTTTTAACACCCCCTCCCTACATCGCGGCCCTCCTTGATATTTCTCCGGGGGAAGAATTTGGGAAAACAGCTTTAAACCGGCTTGTGGACCCTTTTATATTTCCTCCGGCTTTTTGTAGTGGTATGTAGGTTTCTACGACTGTCTTAGAGTCAAAACCTCCTTTATTTCTCCTTTCTGGGGTTATCTACACCCCTACATACCACTACAAAAAGCCGGAGAATCTGACAAGAAAGGAGTCGGAAACAGTTGAGAAGAGCAAAGACTACCAATGAATCTGGCTCGAAAAGGACGATTAGACCGGCTCTTACACCGGAAGCACGGGAAAACCAATTGATTGAGCTGGCTATGGACCTGGTAGAGAAGCGAATCCTTGAGGGAACGGCCTCCAGCCAGGAGACTACCCACTTTTTAAAACTTGGCTCCCAAAAAGCACGGCTCGAGAAGGAAGCACTTGAGAAACAGATTGAGTTGATGGAAGCCAAGAAGAATAATCTTGCTGCTGCAGCCCAGATGGGTGAGATGTACGAGGAAGCTATTAAGTCTATGAGACGGTATAGCGGCCAGGGAGAAGAAGATGCTTAGGACATACACAGAGCTATGCGGATATTCTACCTTTGAGGAACGCTATGAGTACCTTAGGCTTGATGGTGAAGTCGGCGCGGATACATTTGGGTTTGACCGTTACCTGAACCAGATATTTTACCAGAGCGAAGAGTGGAAACAACTGCGAGACCGCGTGATTGTACGGGATGGCGGATGCGACCTTGGAATGGAAGGACATGAGATCAATGGATTTTGGAAGAATGGTAAATATGCTCGGCCAAAAATCCTGATCCATCATATGAACCCTATCTCCAAAGAGGATATCCTGAAGCGAAGCGATCTGCTTTTGAATCCTGAGTATCTGATCACTACAATTACACGGACGCACAATGCTATACATTATGGGGACGCGGATCTTTTACCGAGAGGCCCCGTTACGAGGGCACCGAATGATACATGCCCCTGGAAACGAGGTTGAGTATGGAAAGTATCCTAAACACCATCAAGAAGAAGCTGGGAATCGCCGAGGACTATGACGTGTTTGATACCGACATCATTGTAGACATCAATTCCGTCTTTTCGATCCTTACCCAGCTGGGGGTAGGGCCAAAGAACGGGTTTTCTATCAATGATGCATCGGAGACATGGGACATGTTTATCCCTGATGACCCGAGGCTGAACGATATGAAGACCTACATGTACATGAAAGTACGGCTGCTCTTTGATCCGCCTACCAGCAGCGCAGCTATTGCCTCGATGGAAAAGCTGATCTCTGAGTTTGAGTGGCGGTTGAACGTGGCAGCAGAGACCTGTGATTGCAGCTGACGAGGAGGAATCAAAATGTGGTGCTATAGAGACTATGATGAATTGTATCATCATGGCATTCTCGGCATGAAGTGGGGAGTCAGACGATACCAGAACAAAGATGGCACTTTGACCCCGGCGGGCCGGAAGAGGTATGGCGATGGGGAAGATGATACTTCGGCCAATGAAAGCATTGAGCAAAAGAAAGAGCGAATCCGGAAATCCAGAAATGCAAAAAAAGTGTACGACAATGCTGGGCTCTTTGACGATAAGGAACTGACAGCGATTTACAGCCGTTTGGCTGTTGAGAAGAAGATCAAGGACCTTATCCCGAAAGAGAAGAACAAGGGAAAAGAATTTATTGACAAAGCCCTTGCTGCAACTGACACGGCTAACAAGGTTCTAGATAGTGGTACAAAACTGTATACCAATATCGACAAGCTGATGAAGCTGATGGATGAGCAGAGCAAGAAGAAATAAGGAGAAATTATGGCGCTCTCTAATACTGCCGTACCGAGATACTACGGCCAGTTTCGGGAGGCCGTAATCCGGGGCGAAATACCAATTAGCCGAGAAGTGGAGCTGGAGATGCACCGGATCGATGATCTGATTGCTAATCCGGGCATCTATTACGATGATAAAAAAGTTGAAGGCTGGATCTCTTTTTGTGAGAATGAGTTAGTCTTGACTGACGGTTCTGATTTGCATCTGCTGGATACCTTTAAGTTATGGGGTGAGCAGGTGTTTGGCTGGTACTACTTTATTGAGCGAAGTGTGTACGAGCCAAATGAGGACGGCCATGGCGGCCACTTTGTAAACAAGAGAATTAAGAAGCGACTGATCACCAAGCAGTACCTTATCGTTGGACGAGGTGCTGCTAAATCTTTATATGCTTCTTGTATGCAGGCTTACTTCCTGACTGTAGATACTTCAACCACTTTGCAGATTGCTACGGCCCCGACCATGCGCCAGGCGGATGAAACACTTTCGCCGATCCGGACAGCTATCACCAGATCCAGAGGGCCTTTGTTCAAGTTTTTGACCGAAGGATCTTTACAGAACACAACTGGTTCCAGGATGAACCGAGTGAAGCTGACCCCGACCAAGAAGGGTATTGAAGATTTCCTGACTGGGTCTCTTTTGGAGATCCGGCCCATGGTGATCGATAAGCTACAGGGCCTACGTGTAAAGTGTGCTACTGTGGACGAGTGGCTTTCCGGTGACATCCGGGAAGATCCCATCGGTGCTATCGAGCAGTCGGCCAGTAAGGAGCAGGGTGGAGCCTATAATAACGACTATCTTATCATTGCTACGAGCTCTGAGGGTACTGTACGAAACGGAAGCGGAGACACAATCAAAATGGAGCTTATGAAGATCCTGAAAGGCGATTATGTCAACCCGCATGTTTCGATTTGGTGGTACAAACTGGACTCGGTAGACGAGGTAGCTGACCCCAACACCTGGCTGAAAGCAAATCCGAACCTTGGTAAGACCGTTACTTATGAGACGTATCAGCTGGAAGTAGAACGCGCTGAACAGAACCCGGCGGTACGCAACGATACCTTGGCAAAGAGATTCGGTTTACCCATGGAGGGGTACACCTATTATTTTACCTATGAGGAAACCTTGCCCCACCGGCACCGGGAATACTGGAAGATGCCATGTGCTTTGGGTGCAGACCTTAGCCAGGGTGATGACTTTTGCGCTTTTACGTTCCTGTTCCCGCTTTCCAACGGATGCTTTGGTGTTAAGACGAGGAACTACATAACCTCGTTGACATTGATGAAGCTCCCGGCGGCTATGCGGCAGCTGTATGACCGATTTATGGCCGAAGGCAGTCTTGCGGTTATGGACGGCACTGTTTTGGATATGATGCAGGTCTATGATGACTTGGATGCTCACATTACCCAGTACGAATACGATGTCCGGGCTTTTGGCTTTGATCCATATAACGCAAAAGAGTTCGTGGCCCGCTGGGAGAATGAAAATGGGCCTTTTGGTATTGAGAAGGTTATCCAGGGTGCCAAGACGGAATCCGTACCTTTGGGCGAGCTGAAGAAGCTGGCAGGGGAGAGGATGCTGCTGTTTGATGAGGAGCTTATGACTTTTGCCATGGGCAACTGTATTACTTTGGAAGATACCAACGGCAACCGGAAACTATTTAAGAAACGGTATGAAGAGAAGATCGATGCTGTAGCAGCCATGATGGACGCTTATGTTGCTTACAAGATCAACCGTGAACAGTTTGATTGAGGTTAAATAATGGAAGAAAATTACTCTTTTAGATCCCGGCTTAAACATGCCTGGAACGCTTTCTTGATTCGAGATCCCCCGGTTTATCGCGGTGGTGAGGTTAGTTATGGCTACCGGCCTGACCGTGTACGGTTTACGAGAGGCAATGAGCGAACGATCGTGACCTCGGTTATCAATCGAATCGGTATCGACTGCGCTGCAATCAAAATGGTTCATGCCCGGATGGATGAGGATGACCGTTTCCTGAAAGAAATCGACAGCGGGCTAAACAACTGCCTGAATGTGGAAGCGAACATTGACCAGACCGGGCGTGCTTTTATCCAGGACATGGTTATGAGCCTGATGGACGAGGGCTGCATCGCGATTGTTCCAGTAGATACTACCTCCAGCCCGCTTATGACCAATGGATATGACATCCAGAGCTTGCGGGTTGGCAAGGTGATCGAATGGTATCCCGATCGGGTACGGATTCGGCTTTACAATGACCAGACCGGGCGGCAGGAAGAAGTTACTCTGCCCAAAAGCATTGTTGGCATTGTGGAGAATCCGCTGTTTGCGGTAATGAATGAGCCTAACTCGACGATGCAGCGCCTGATCCGTAAGCTGGCCCTTTTGGATGTTGTAGACGAGCAGACTAGCTCCGGTAAGCTTGATCTGATTATCCAGCTGCCTTATGTCATCAAGACAGAGGCCCGAAGGAAACAGGCTGAAGAACGGCGAAAGCTTGTGGAAGATCAGCTGGCAGGGTCCAAATACGGCATTGCTTACACTGATGGCACCGAGCGCATTACTCAGCTGAACCGAAGCCTTGATAACAACCTGATGAAGCAGATCGAGTATTTGCAGAATCTGCTTTGGAGCCAGTTGGGTATTACCCAGGCGGTTATGGATGGAACGGCTGACGATAAGACAATGCTGAATTACTATAACCGGACAATTGAACCGATTGTCTCAGCCATTGTTCTTGAGATGCGGCGAAAGTTCCTGACTAAGACGGCCAGGAGCCAACACCAGTCAATTGTGTTCTTTAATGATCCGTTTAAGCTTGTGCCGGTGGCACAGTTGGCTGACGTGGCTGATAAGTTCCGCCGGAATGAGATCCTGAGTTCGAATGAACTGCGCCAGATTGTTGGATATCGTCCGAACGAGGACCCGAAGTCGGATGAGCTGACTAACCCCAACATCAGTCAGAGTAAGGAAGAGCTTGCAAACAGCAAACCAATCGCTCCAAAGGAGGAGAATCAAAATGGCTAAGCGTAATTACGATTGCCGTGGCTGGGCCACCAAGTTTGGTGTGCTTTGCGGCGACGGTAGAACAATCATGCCAGGTGCATTCCGAGAGCAGGACGGCCAGGAAGTCCCACTTGTATGGAACCACCAGCATAACGATGCCAAGAATGTTCTGGGCCATGCCCTTTTGAAGGCTGAGCCCGAGGGCATGAGGGCTTATGTGACCTTTAACGACACTGACCAGGGACGTAATGCAAAGGCTCTTGTGAAGAACCGTGATATTACGTCCTTTTCCATTTGGGCGAATGGACTGCAATACGCCGGCGATAAAAGCCGAGGAAATGTGGCTCATGGCATTATCCGAGAATTGAGCCTGGTGCTGGCCGGTGCTAACCCCGAGGCCCATATCGATGAAGTGCTTGCCCATGGCGAGGCCAGTGTTGATGAGGGTGTTATCTACAACAATGCAGGTGACATGGAGTATGATTCCGGCGAGTTCGATGACCCCCTTGAACATTCCGACGAAAAGAAGGAGGAGCCTGAGATGGCCGAAGAAACTAAGAAAACCGAAAATGAGGAGACCGTGAAGGACGTGTACAATTCCATGTCTGACAAACAGAAGCAGGTTGTGGACTACATGGTTAGCATGGCTCTGAATGAAGGCAAGAAAACCAAAGACACTGAGGAGGAAACTGAAGTGAAGCATAACGTTTTTGACAAAGATACCGAGCGTACTGAGGATGTTCTGTCCCATGACGCAATGACCACCATCATCAACGATGCCAAGAAGGGCCGCCTGACTCTGAAAGAGGCCACTGAGGATTATCTGGAGCATTCCGAGGGTGATTACGGCATCAAGCAGATCGACCAGCTGTTCCCGAACTACAAGGAGCTGAATACTCCCCCGAAGTTCATTGATCGTGATCAGAGCTGGGTCAGTGTTGTGATGAACGGCGTCAAGCATGTTCCTTTCAGCCGCATCAAGACCAGTTTTGCTGACATCACCGCTGATGAGGCACGTGCACGAGGCTACACCAAGGGCAAGAAGAAGATCGAAGAGGTCTTTACCCTTCTGAAGCGCACCACCGACCCCCAGACTGTTTACAAGAAGCAGAAGTTCGACCGCGATGATGTGATCGATATTACGGATTTCGATGTTGTTGCTTGGGTTAAGGGTGAGATGCGCGGCAAGCTGGACGAGGAATTGGCTCGTTCCTTCCTGATTGGTGACGGCCGTCAGTCTGATTCCGATGATAAGATCCAGGAAACCCATATTCGCCCGATCTGGACGGATGATGCAATGTACAGCGTGAAGCGTGAGATTACCAAGGGTGCTACTGACGGTGAAACTGCCAGCAACCTGATCGATGATACCATCCGTGCCCGCAAGGAGTACAAGGGTTCCGGCAATCCGACCCTGTTCACCAGTGAGGATGTTCTGGCCGAGATGCTGCTGCTGAAAGACAAGAACGGCATCCGCATTTACAAGAGTGTGGATGAGCTGGCTACTGCTATGCGCGTTTCCAAGATCGTTACTGTTCCCCAGTTTGACGGCAATCTGACCCGTGAGAACACCGCAAGCAACAAGAAGGATACCTTTACCCTGAAGGCTATCATGGTCAACCTGGTCGACTACACTGTCGGCGCTGATAAGGGCGGCGCTGTCTCCATGTTCGATGACTTTGACATCGACTACAACCAGATGAAGTATCTGATCGAGACCCGCTGCTCCGGTGCGCTGACTGTACCGAAGTCCGCTATCGTCTTCGAGACCAAGGAGACCAGCACGATTGGCGGTTGATCGTAGGTTAGCCTTTACTAACCTAAAAGGAGATTCTCATGGCTAAGTTTTACGGAAACATTGGATACTGTAAGCTGACTGAGACCGCGCCCGGTGTACATACCGAGGAGATTACAGTTCGGCCTTATTATGGCGATTTTATCCGGAATACACGGAGACTCCAGGGTACAGAGCACCTGAACGACGATCTCATCATCAGCAGTCAGTTGAGCATTATATCTGACCCGTATGCCCGTGAGAATTACTTTGCGATGCGTTATGCCGAATTTAATGGGGCAAAGTGGAAGATCAACGAGGTCGAGGTACAGTATCCACGACTGATCTTGACATTAGGAGGTCTTTACAATGGGGACGAGACTTGAGCTCCACCATGATTTGTGTGAGGTTTTGGGCTGCCCGGAAACCGGAAAGGATTGCAGGGTGTATTTTCAGCCTACGGTGAATACCCAGTTGAAGTACCCCTGTATTCTTTACGAGTGTAGTACAGCCGATACCAAATTTGCGGACAATGCCCCGTACCGATGGACAAAACGCTATCAGGTCACTGTGATCGATAAGAACCCGGATACGAAGATTCCGGAACTTATCGCACAGTGGCCGCTTTGTTTGTTTGACCGTTTTTACCCGGCAGACAACCTAAACCACTATGTATTAAACCTTTATTACTAAAGGAGGACAATCAAAATGGCAGCTATTACCTGGGATGATACCGGCAAGCGCTTTTACGAAACTGGCGTTGACCACGGTGTTCTGTACCCGTATAACACCACCTCTAGCAAATATACCCCCGGTGTGGCCTGGAATGGCCTGACCTCTGTCTCCGAGAGCCCCTCCGGCGCAGAGGAGACCGCCCTGTACGCCGACAACATCAAGTATGGTTCCATGCGTTCAGCCGAGGACCATGGCGGCACCATCGAGGCTTACACTTATCCTGATGAGTGGAATGAGTGTGACGGCCGTGTGCAGATCGCCAAGGGCGCTTATGCCAGCCAGCAGAGCCGCAAGATGTTTGGCCTGTCTTACCGCACCAAGATCGGCAACGATGTCAGCGATGAAGCTGGCTATAAGCTGCATCTGGTTTATGGTGCCACGGCTTCCCCTTCGGAGATGAGCCATGAGACCATCAATGACAGCCCTGACGCTGCGACTATGAGCTGGGATTACACCACCAACCCGGTTGCCGTTGCCGGCCATAAGCCGACTGCACACATCGTGATCGACAGCCGCACTGCGGACAAGAGCAAACTGTCTCAGTTGGAGGCCAAGCTGTACGGCGGCGAAAGCGACCAGCCTGAACTGCCGCTGCCTGCTGAGGTTCTGGCTCTGCTGGGCGAAGTCGGCGCATAACTACGTTCTTTGAAAGGAGAAAATGACCATGCTTAAGAAAACCATTACCTATACCGATTACGACGGCCTGGAGCGTACCGAGGAATTCCGTTTTAATCTGACCAAGGCTGAGCTGATGGACATGGAACTGACTACGGTTGGCACCTTCAGCAAGCTGATGCAGAAGATCATTGACGAGAAAGACATGGTACGCCTGGCCAAATATTTTAAGGAACTGATCCTGAAGAGTTACGGCGTGAAGAGCGATGACGGCAAGCGCTTTATCAAGAGCCCGGAGCTGAGTGAGGCTTTTAGCCAGACGGAAGCTTACAGTGAGCTTTATATGGAGCTGCTTGGCAACAGCGAGTATGCTGTAAAATTCATTCAGCAGGTCATGCCGAAGGATCTGGACCAGAACGAAGTTGTTCCGGCAGGAAATGTAACGGTTTTGCCTAAAGCATAAGGCATAAGGAGAGATAAGGAATGCTTGAGATTACGGTAGCCCCGAGAGAGTATTACGACGAGGCGAATAACCAGTTTATTACGGTACCGGAGCAGAAACTTGTGCTTGAGCATTCCCTTATCTCCCTTTCTAAGTGGGAATCAAAATGGCACAAAGTCTTTTTAAGTGACGAGGCTCATACCAAAGAGCAGCAGATCGATTATATCCGCTGTATGACGGTGAACAAGGCTGTAAACCCTATGGCTTATTACGGGATCACCAATAAACAGCTGGCGGAGATCGATGCGTATATCGAGGACCCTATGACAGCCACCTGGTTTGCGGATGAGAAGCGAACGGGGAAGAAAAAAGTTATTACTAACGAAGTGATCTATTCCTGGATGGTGGATTTGGGGATTCCGGTTGAGTTTGAGCGCTGGCATTTGAATCGGCTGATTACTTTGGTACGAGTTTTAAATAATAGCCATGAACCAAAGAAAAAGATGAGCAAAAAAGCCACCTTTGATAGATATGCAGCGCTGAATGCTAAGCGCCGGGCAAAGACCGGTACCAAAGGATGATTCCCTTTTAGAAGGAGAGATAAGAATGAGACTTGCAGGCGGTATTACCAACGGGCGAGTACGAGTCCGTTACAATTATGCAAGATATGGTTATACCCGTGGCGGAGGAAAGACCTGGCACGGCGGTATTGACCTGGAACTTTTGGATGATAAGGAATATTTCGCCCCTTATTACAAAGACGGCACGAAAGTGAAGTTTAAAGTTACGAGAGCCAGAATTGTGACTTACAAATCCAATAGGACCTGGGAGTGGGGGTACTATATTTGCCTGGAAGTGCAGAATCCCCCGAAGGGCAGCCGGACGAGGTATATCTACCTGTGCCATAATGCAAAGCTGCTTGTTAAGGCCGGGGATATTGTAGAATCTGGTGACTTAATTGCCGTTATGGGTAATACCGGCAACGCGGCATTGGCTAACCCTCCGTATGAACATGTGCACTTTGAGTGCCGCGAAACTGCACTGGGAACAGGCATTGATCCGACGGAATATTGCGGTTGCCAGAATGCAGTGGGCACCTATGGAGAGGAGAGTAAAATCGTGAGTGATGAGATCATGATTGATGTATCAAAGTACCAAAAAGCCATCAATTGGACGAAGGTCCCGTATAAGGCATTTATCCGAATTGGTTACCGTGGGTACGGTGATGCTGGTAGGTTGGTAACTGACGAATACTTTGAAAAGAATACTGCAGGAGCCCTTGCTAACAATAAGTTGGCAGGGTTCTATTTCTTTAGCCAGGCATTGAATGCTGCAGAAGGCAAGGCTGAGGCTGAGTATGCGGTTAAGGTTCTGAATGGCCGCGGTAATGGCCTGCCGATTTTCTTTGATGCAGAATATTCGAGCGAAAAGTCCCATAAGGGCCGTGCTGACCATATTACTAAGTCGGCAAGAACTGCGGCGGCTGTGGCTTTCTGTGAGAGAATCCGTGAACTTGGTTATCTGCCGGGCCTTTATACCTATACGAACTTTGCTTATTCGAACATTGACTATGCGAATCTTGTGAATGGAAATGGCTATATCGGCTGGCTGTCAGATACCAGAACAAACTATGATACTATGCTGCCTCGCCATATCCACCAGTATAAGCAGGGCATTGTGAGCGGTATCAACGGGGAAGTAGACCTGGATCGGATCATCAAGACGTGGTCTACCGACATCACCCCCTCGGAGCCTGCAAAACCTGCTACCGGCACAGTGCAGAAGATCACGATTGGACCCGTAAGCAACGGTGATGCCATGAAATTTTACAATCTGGCAAAAGAGCTTAAGCTGACAGACATGGGACTGTATAAAGCTGAGTACGTATAAGGAGAATCAAAATGGCCATTGTTTTTAAGCATAAGGGTGACTTTAAAAAGACAAAGCGGTTTTTAAAGCGCATGTCCGAAGAGGAATACCTGAAATGCCTGGATAAGTATGGCCGGAAAGGGGTAGAGGCATTGGCCCTGGCTACCCCGAGGGACAGCGGCAAAACTGCTGAGAGTTGGGACTACCGGATCAACTGGGATAAAGACGGTGTGAAGATCACATGGACCAACAGCAATGTGAATAAAGGCGTGAATATTGCAATCATCCTGCAATATGGTCACGGAACAAGGAATGGCGGATACGTTCAGGGTAGGGATTACATCAACCCGGCTATCCGCCCTATTTTTGACCAAATGGCAGCTGAGGTTTGGGGAGAGGTGACAAAGGAATGAGTTCGTCTATTGACCAGCGCATTGTGGAAATGCAATTTGACAATGCCCAGTTTGAAAAGGGCATTTCGACCTCTTTGAAAAGCCTTGACAACCTGGAAAAAGGACTGAAGCTGGACGGAGCCAGCAAAGGATTGCAGAGTGTTGCGAATGCTGCAAACTCTATGAACTTTGATGGCTTGCAGAGCGGCATTTATGCTGTGCAGCAGAAGTTCAGTGCCTTGGAAGTGATTGGCATTACCGCATTACAGCGCATTACGAACCAGGCTATTTCTGCCGGTGCGGCCCTTGTGAACTCTCTTTCGATGGACCAGATCTCTGCCGGTTGGAGTAAATACGGTGCTAAGACCAAAGCAACCCAAACGTTGGTTGCCCAGGGAAATGCCCTGGAAGACGTGAATAAGCAGATGGAGCAGCTGAACTGGTTCACCGATGAAACCAGCTACAACTTTACCGATATGCAGGAGAATATTGCTAAATTCACCGCTACCGGCAAAGGACTGGAAGAATCCGTTACTGCCATGGAGGGTATTGCCCTTTGGGCTGCGGCATCGGGCCAGAATGCCACTACTGCAAGCCGTGCGATGTACCAGCTGAGCCAGGCAATGGGCGCTGGTGTGATGCGCAAGGAGGATTACAAGAGTATTCAAAATGCAAGCATGGATACCGATGAATTCAGACAGAAATGCCTGGACGCCGGTGTTGCATTGGGCACCTTGAAGAAAAATGCCGATGGCACCTATAAGTCTTTGATGGCGAACTCTAAGGCTTTTAACAAATCCCAGTTTGCAGAGCATCTGACGGATGACGCTTGGCTTACAAGCGATGTCATGATGCAGGTTTACAACGATTACGCCAAGGCCGTTGACCAGATCTATACCTATGTGCAGGATAAAGCAGATGCCGGTGAGATCATCACTACCTCGGAAGCTATTGAGGCGATGGGTGATAAGGTTGATGCTTTTGGTTTGAAAGTATTTAAAGCCGGTCAGGAAGCACGTACCTTTGACGATGCTATCGACTCTGTAAAGGATGCTGTTTCTACTGGCTGGATGAAGACTTTTGAGCTGATCTTTGGTGACGCCGAGCAGTCTACGAAGTTGTGGACAGACTTAGCGAATGACCTTTATGAGGTATTTGCTGAAGGCGGCAACGAGCGCAATGATTATCTTGAACGTTTGATGGGCAAGCAAAGCGATGCTTTGACGGAAGCCCAATGGAAGACGGTTGCGGAGACTACGACCGCCACCGATACTTTGAAACAGGCCCTGATGGAGACGGCCAAAGCTCATGGTGTTGCCATTGACGAGATGATCAACGATGAGACAAGCTTTGAACAGTCGTTATCCAAAGGTTGGCTGACCTCCGGAATCTTAAGCGAGACTTTAAAGAAATTTACCAACGATACGGTAGAAAGTACCGAAGATCTGACCAGTAAACTTGATGAGTACAAAAAGATTGCCAGTGACGTTATCCAGGGCAATTACGGCAATGGTGCTGCACGTAAGACGGCTTTGGCTGAGGCTGGGCAGGACTACGCAACGATCCAGGGCATTGTCAATAAGATGCTTGCCGGGACTGAGATCACAATTGAGGATCTGGGTGATGCCCAGCTGAAATCCATTGGTTATACCGATGACCAGGTTGCGGCCCTGAGAGAACTTGCTAAACAGGCAGAAGAGACCGGCACGCCACTGAATGAGCTGATTGAAAGCCTGAATAAACCGTCCGGACGGGATCTGGTTGTTGAGTCGTTTTCAAATGTGCTGCACGGATTGATGGGGGCCATTGAAGCTGTAAAATCGGCTTGGAGCGAGGCTTTTCCGACGCCGACCGTTGAGCGGGTCTATTCTATTCTGGAAGCTATCAACAAATTTACCCAGAAGTTAGTGTTGACTGACGAAAACTCCGAAAAACTGAAGAACTCCCTTCGTGGACTCTTTGACGTACTGGGTATTGTAACTGATATTACCTCTAAGTTGGCCGATGGGGCTTTTAAAATTTTAAGCGCCGTTATGGGTGATGTACATTTGAATGTGCTTGACTATACGGAGTCCATCGGTAAGAATTTGACAGCTACCCGAAAGTGGATCAGAGAGAATGAGACCCTGAATAAAATCATTGATACTGTGGTTGATACCGTAATCAAGTGGGTGCAGTCCATTAAGAAGTGGATCAGCGAGCACCAGATCGTTACAAAAATTGCACGAACTCTGAACACGATTTTTACCACGATGGTATCGGTGGTAACAAAGGCGGCGACTGCGGTTTCAAAATGGTGGAAATCTTTTACCGGAATGCCTGCTGTGCAGACGGCCATTGAGAAATTTAAAGAGTTGTTTTTTGAACTTTTGGAAAAGGGCAAGGAGCGATTGGATGATTTCGGGCCGAAAGTGCAGGAATTCTTTGAAAACTTCAAGGGATTTGACAGTCTGGATTTCAGCAGTGTATCGAGCCTGTTTACTTCTTTTACGGATGCAGCCGGTTCCGGGCTCGGAAATGTGATTGACAAGCTGGATCAGCTGAAACAGAACATTTCTGGATTTGTTGGCTCTGTAAAAGAGAAGTTTGCGCCATTGCAGGGGTTTATTGAGCAGTTCCAGCAGCTGGCCAGCCAGGGCGTGAAGAAGTTTACGCTTGGAAAGATCCTGACGGCTGCTACTGGCATTGCCGTTGTGGCCTCTTTGACAAAACTGGGGGATGCCCTGACTGCTGTTAAAAAGTCCACAGAAGGTATTAAAGACAGCCTGGTTGGGGTGCTTGGTGGCGTAAAGGGTGTTTTGACCGCTTACCAGAAAGACATTCAGGCGAGAAGTATCATTAAGATTGCAGCGGCCATTGCAATTTTGGCGGTTGCGGTTGGCGCACTTACGTTCTTGGATCAGAACAAGTTGCAGAGTTCTGCCATTGCTCTTGGTGCTTTGGGCGGAGGTCTGATCGTGCTTACAGGCGCACTGGGTGTCCTTGAAAAGAAAGGATTCCTTGGCAATACCACCGGGGCCGCAGCGTCGATGATTGCTATGGCTGGCAGCTTGCTTCTGATGATTCTGGCATTTAAACAGATTCAGGATTTAGATGTTGACTTTTCGAGTCTTGCCAAGAATCTGCTGGTTATGTTCAGTCTGATGGGCACATTGGTTGCCGGAATGTGGGCTGTAAATAAGATTGGTGGAGGCAGTGTCGGCTCGGCACTTTCCTTGATTGCTTATGCGGTTGCCATGAAGCTAGTAGTAAAGACACTTAGTGACATTAGTGTAATGCCATTGGATTCTATTGCAGCCTCTTTATTCAAAATGAGCACAATCATGCTTACTCTTTCGGCAGCTGCCAGAGTGGCAGGAAAGGGGAGTATGGGAGGAGCCGCATCCCTGATTGCAGTTGTGTATTCACTACAACAGATGCTAAAGATGATCCAGACAGTGAGCGATATGCCGCTGAAGACCATGCTGAAAGGCCTTGGTATGCTTGGCGGAATTATGCTGGCATTGGAATGGGTTGTTACTGGTGTAGGCAAAGCTGGAGCAAATGCGGATAAGGCTGGTAAATCTTTGCTGATGATCAGTGCTGCCCTGTACATCATGGTGGAGGTTATCCGTAACATCGATGATTTGAACAGTTCGGCTTTGACTAAAGGCATTGCCACCATTGGATTGATGAGCATGTTCTTTGCAGTGTTGATTGCCGTGACAAAGAATGCAGGAGCAAACTCTGTAAAAGCAGGGGTAGGTATCCTTGCTATGAGCGGAGCTGTTGCTGTACTTGCTGGTGCGATGTATGCAATTGGCAAAATCCCAGCCAGCGAGCTTACAAAGAGCATAGCTGTTATTACTTCCATCTTTGCAATGTTTGGAATTCTGATGGCCCTGAGCAGTAAAGCTACCGGCAGTTATAAAGCCATTATTGCAATCGCTGCTTCTATGGCGGCATTGAGTACATTGATGGCTGTTATGTCTACCATGGATACCGACAGCTTGACTCGATCTACGGTTGCGTTGGATAGTATCATGGCTATGCTTGCCTTGACTATTGCCGCTACTAAGGGCGTCGATGGCGGGTCACTTGCGGCTATAGCTATGATTACGCTGGCTGTAGCGGCTATCGGGTTTGTACTGTATCAGCTGGCAAGTCTGCCGAATCCTGAAGATGTATTGCCCATTGCTGTTTCCATGTCCAGTGTATTGCTGGCGCTTTCTGCCGCAATGGCCATTATGGGAAATATGGGCGTTGTTGGGATTGCAACCGGAAGTCTTGGCATTATTGCCGCGATCGCCACAATTACTGCCGTTCTTGAAGCTCTTGGCGGATTGATGAAGCTTGATATTTTTAGCGAGAATCTTGACAACGCCATTACGGCTATGGGCAAAATCGGCGAGGCACTTGGCACATTTGTTGGAAGTATCGTTGGCGGTATTGGCACGGGACTTACTGGCCAGTTGCCTAAGATGGCTAAAAACATTTCGGATTTTGCAGATGGAATGCAAGAGTTTGTTGAGTTTGTGCATAACCTGGATGATAACTTTGGCTCTAAAGTTGATACGTTGGTTAAAGCAACTGAAAAACTTACTCGCCGCGGATTTACTTCGGGTCTGAACAACCTTTCAGCCAGCGGAATCAACTACGAGACAGTCGGCACAAATCTGAAGAGCCTTGGCGAAGCAATCAAGGGCATGGCCGCCGCAACAAGTGGAGTAAGTGTGGAACGGCTCACCTCGAGTGCTGAGGCAGTTTCGGCTATTGCTGATATTATGGCAAATGTGCCGGTTTCTGGCGGACTTTGGGGCGACATCGTAGGAAATACGATGAATCTTGATGACCTTGGAAGTCAGTTGACTTCTTTCGCGCAGGCAATGGTGGATTACTGTTCTATCATCAATGGCGCTGAAGGCGGAGCCACCCTTGATACTGCCGCTGTTGAACAAAGTAAAGCCGCGGCTGATATTCTGATTGATTTAGCAGGGAAAGCACCGAACTTTGGGGGCATTAAATCTTTGATCTCTGGAGATCTTGACTTAAGCAAACTTGGTTCTCAGCTTAAGGACTTTGCAACTGCCATGGTTGGATATTGTACGGCAATCACTGGCTCTGAAGGAAATGCAGCGCTGAATGTGGACGCGATCACCGCGAGTGAAGCGGCAAGTGATGTCTTGATTAACTTGGCAGAAAGTGCTCCTCATTTCGGAGGTGCAAAAAGTTTGATTTCTGGCGAGTTAGACTTCGATCAACTTGGGACCCAGCTTGTTACTTTTGCAAGAGCGATGGTCCGCTATAGTCAGATTATTTCTGGTGGGTATGGCGGCAGTGCATTTGATTCAAATGCTGTAATGGCAAGCGAGAATGCGGTGAACACAATCATTGCTATGTCTCAGTCTATTGACCCGACAGGTGGGTTCATTGGCTGGCTAATGGGTGAGAAAGATCTAGGTGCTTTTGCGTCCAATCTTGCTGCCTTTGGCGAAGCCCTCGTATCCTACGGTCAGAATTGTACGATGCTGAGCGTTGTTTCTATCAATGACGCATCTGCCTGCATTGAGAACCTGGTTGATGCACTGAACCTGGTTGGAAACATCAACTTTGAAGCTCTTAATATGCTGAGTGAGGCACTGAATACCTTTACACCCAACAGTTCGTTTGTGGATATGTTTGCCTCGGCAGCAGAATCCATGAGCACCGTTGGCAGCCAGATGATTCAGGCATTTAACACTGGCATTACGGAAAATGCTCCGAGTGTAGCAGAGAATGCGCAGACACTGGTCAATAATTTTGTGGCATCTGTTACAACAGCTATTTCCTCGAACGCCCTTCTGATTGCTGCGAGCATTGATACGTTGTGTTTGACTCTGAACACCACGATTGCCAATAAGCAGGCTGATTTTAATACCAGTGTTACAAATCTTTTGACCGGGGTGGTTTCCACTATTCATGAACAGTACAACAATTGGTATACGGCAGGCAACTTCCTGACAATTGGTCTGGCCGCTGGTATTCGTTCCGGTGAATCGGAAGCTATCAATGCCGCAGCAGAGGTTGCCGGAAAGGCACTTGAGGCTGCAAAACAGAAATTGCAAATCAACTCGCCTTCCAAGGTGATGTACGGGTTTGGCCGATACTTTGATTTAGGTTTTGCAAACGGTATCCTCGACTATGCTGATACAGTTGCAAAAGCCAGTGAGAATATTGCGACGGAAGCTATTTCCACTGCCCAGATCATTGCCGAAAACATTGCCGCTACGATGGATGAGGATTTCGAGTACGAGCCTACCATCCGGCCGGTTTTGGATATGGATGAGGTGGATAGTGGTCTTAATGCATTTAATCGGAGTTTTGCTAACCGCAGCATGAACCTTGCCGGCAGCATTGACCGTGTACGGAAGGCAGCCCCTGCGGATAAGTATGCTGAGAATGTGAACCCCAGCCAGAATCAAAATGGCGGGGCTATCACCTACAACTTTACGCAGAATAACTACAGCCCGAAGGCACTGAGCCGGATTGATTTGTACCGCCAGACGAACAACCAGTTTGCCATGATGAAGGAAAGAGGAAAAGCATGATTAAATCCGTGAAAGTCACGAACTACATGGGCGAATCGTTGACCATTCCTCTCATCTGGAATGACGGACCCTTTGAGATTGAGAAGATTGAAGGGCTTGGTCCGCCCAAAGCCAACATCAATACAACGGAAATTGCCACAAATGACGGTTCTAAGTTTAACTCTGCCCGATCTACTGAACGAAACATTGTTTTGTATCTTATCCTGCATGGAGCACCTACCATTGAAGATGCACGACATTTGAGTTACAAGTATTTTCCTGTGAAGAAGTATTTGCAACTTGAGATTGAGACCGATAACCGGCGCTGCATTGTGGAAGGCTACCCCGAATCCAATGAACCAAATATCTTTAGTGAAAACGAAGACATTCAGGTCAGTATCGTTTGCCCGAATCCGTATTGGAAGTCGGCAGGCGATGACGGAATTCGAGAGGTAGTATTTCATGGTGTGGCGCCTAATTTCGAGTTTCCTTTCTCTAACGAATCGCTGACTGGGGATAAGATCGAGTTTGGCATTATCGAGCGGCGCAAAGAAAATGTCGTTTACTATGACGGCGATGCGGAGCAGGGAATTACTATCACCATTGAAGCGATCGGCACAGTAAAAAACCTTACGATTTACAATGTGCGAACCAGAGAGAAAATGGCTATCAGCCACGATGAGCTTGTGAGCTTTACTGGTTCCGGCATTGTGAACGGCGATACAATTACGATTTCGACTGTGAAGGGCCACAAATCGATCGAGCTTTTGCGTGATGGTGTTACGACTAATATCCTGAACTGCATTGGTAAAGATGACGACTGGTTTATGCTGTCAAAAGGCGACAACATTTTCGGCTATACTGCGGATGAGGGCAGCGACTACCTGGATTTCAAAATAAACTATTCTTCTTTGTATGAGGGTATTTAAATGGAAGCACTGATTATGGACAAGGACTTTAAGTCGGTAGCTGTAATTGACGACTATGAGTCTTTTATCTGGACTGACCGTTACACCGGCTACGGAGACTTTGAGCTTTATGCCCCTGTCAGTGCAGCATTTTTTAACTTTACCAAAGACGGGTATTATATTTGGAGCGCCGAATCTGAGCATCTTATGATTATTGAGAAGAACGATATCGAGAGCGATGCGGAAGATGGCAGCCACGTTACTGTTACGGGGAGGAGCCTTGAGTCTATTTTAGACCGGCGTATCATCTGGACCCAGACGACCCTTAGCGGCAGTTTACAGGACGGGATCAAGAAACTTCTTACAGAAAACATCATTTCGCCGAGTGATGAGAAGCGGAAGATCCCGAATTTTGTTTTTAAGGAAAGCACTGACGAAGCAATTACAAAGCTGACAGTAGATGCCCAGTATACGGGCGACAATCTCTACGATGCTATTAAATCTCTTTGCGAAACGAATGAACTCGGATTTAAGGTTATCTTGAACAGTGACCTTAAGTTCGAGTTTTCTTTGTATTTCGGCACGGATCGTTCCTATAACCAAAAGAAACTGCCGTACGTGATCTTTAGCCCGAACTTTGAAAACCTGGTCAACTCGAACTACTACGAGAGTTCTGCGGAGCTTAAGAATGTAGCATTGATTGGCGGGGAAGGAGAAGGCTCGGACCGGAAATTTAAGAGTGTATACGGTAACGGTGTTCAGGAGTTTCCCAGTGGGATGGACAGGCGAGAGCTGTTTGTGGACGCCCGGGATTTGAGCACCAAGACAAGCGGTAAGACTCTATCTGCCACCGAATACAATGCCCAGCTCGAACAGCGAGGCTACGATAAGCTTGGAGAAAATACCCAGGCTACCGGGTTTGAGGGCGACATCGAGAATACTGAGATGTTCAGCTACGGGAAGGATTTCTTCGTCGGAGATATTGTACAGATTCAAAATGAGTACAAAATCAAGGCTACTACAAGAGTGGTTGAGGTCGTTATCTCGGATAGTTCCACGGGTACTACAATTGTACCGACATTCTCGACCCCGACACTGACAAAAACTTAAAGGAGGCTGTACAATATGGCTTTTAGCTATGGCTTTTACAATAGCCTGAATGGAGATCGAAAGTACGACTCCGAAGATTTGAGCCGGATGTTTGATGGCATTATCTATGATGGTGTCATTGGTGCAGTTGGTGATACGTTTGCTGTAAAAGCCGGAACTGGGAATACTGTAAACGTATCGAGTGGACGTGCTTGGTTCAACCATACCTGGACCTACAACGATGCACCGATGCCTATTAGCTGTGGCTCTGCGGCGGTGCTTTTGGATCGCTATGATGCCATTGTGCTGGAAGTGAACGCTGCTTCTGATGTGCGTAAAAACAGTATCAAAGTTGTGACCGGAACCGAAGCATCAAACCCGGCGAAGCCCGCGATGGAGAACACTGAGTTTGTGCACCAATATCCGTTGGCTTATATTTTGCGTAAAGCAGGTTCCAGCAGCATTTCACAGTCCAACATTGAGAATGCTGTCGGAACCGAAGCGTGTCCGATTTGCACCGGAGTGCTGAAGAGCCTTAATGTTGAGCAGATGATGGCCCAGTGGGAGGCTCAGTTTGATGAATGGTTTCAGTCGGCAAAGGATACCCTGAGTGGTGATGTTGCCGGAAATCTATTGAATAAAATTGAGAAGGCTGAGGATAAAATTCCATATATGTATACCGCGACTCTATCTGTAAACAATTGGATTAGAAGCAGCGGAACATATTATTCCAATGGCTATATTTATAAACAAACAGCAACAATGGTACCAGATATTAGTTCAGCGCCAGTAGTTACTGCGAGCAGCACGTTCACAAGTGGGATCCAGTTTATTAAAACCCAGGTTCCTTCCACGGATGATACTCTTGCTGAAGTGCAGGATATTATCAATGACGGAATCACTGTGAGTGGATATAATTCCGTTGACGTTTACGTTAAAGAGAAACCAAATGCATCGATCAATGCTAGATGGCAACTTACCAAGTAAAACAAAAAAAAACACGGTGAGCGTTTATGACTTGATGGAGGTTTAGCATGAAACATTGTAAGAAATCTGCGGCATGTGCTGCGCGGGGGTACTGCTGATGGGTGTAGCACCGAGAACTCCGGGCGGGGGCGGAAAGTTTAAGAAAGCCTTTGAGAACCTTGCCGATGCCGAGAAGGTCCTGCTTTGGACAAATAACAACCATACATCTGAATGGGGCAGCGGAACAGCCGATACTGGCACCCAGCTTTATGCCGCTTATTGTATTGCCGTCAAAGCATACACGTCTGTTTCCCTGCAGTATGTAATTGAAAATATCGTAGTGCGCGGTGCAAGATGTTGCGTAACAGCAAATGACAGAAGCATTAACCGTATGGTGACATTTGACGGCGCAAACATCACGATCGGAACGCCTTTTTCCGGTGACACAACACACTGGGAAAGTACCATCCCGTATCAGATTTTCGGTATCAAAGGCACTGAAATTAAATAACATTTTCGCAAAATGAAGAAAGGGTGATTTTATGGGTACATCCCCTAGGATTCCGGGCGGTAAAAAATTGCAGCTGCTTACGACCGTTACATTTACACCTATTAACGGCAGCAGTGCCGCCACAAGCTCGTTTTAGACGTATGACCTTTCAGAGTTTAATGTGGCAGGAAAAAAGGCGGAGGACTTTTTCGTTCGTATTTCCGGTTTTACTTCCAGCCCTGCCGAAAAGCAAAGCCGTAGTTTCACGAATTTGGAAATTACCGGTTTTTCCAACTCGGTTTTAACCCTGAAGGGGACATATACACAGTATGACTACTACGCCAACAATCTGTCCTTAACTGTAGAAATTTACGTCTACAAATAACGAGGTACAAAATGAAAATCTACGATGAAATCACCAACGAGGAACTGACCTCTCCCGACCTGGCCGCGGGTTATCTCTACACCTCCAGGCGGGTCATTGGGCATACAGAGGAATCCTATGAAATTATGGAAGGTACAGTAACTGAAAAATGTCCAGGTGGCCTCAGACGACTTATTCCGGCACATAATATTTACGAGGATTGTCAGTTTTATCATGCTTATACCGATGCCGAGATAGCCGAGCGTAATAAACCGACCTTGGACGATCGAATCACTACGGTAGAGGCCCAGGCAACCTATACGGCCATGATGACCGACACCCTGATGACGGAGGAATAAGTTATGCTGAACATTGAGAAGCTGAAACTTTGGTATCCGAAATTGTGGAACAAGAAGATGATGGCCAATGCCGTGAAGAAATGCGCTATTACCGCAGAACAGTATAAAGAGGTCACCGGTGAAGAGTATCCCGGCTGACCTTTTGCTTTGAAAGGAGAAAACTATGACTACAAACATGATGCCAGGGACTATGCCCCAAGGAAGTCAAAATAGTTTTCTGCAACCTCAGCCTGCGATTTACCCGACTGCTTATCCGGCGGCACCGAATGTTGGTGCTGTACAGGCAAGACCGAGGAGCATCCCGGGGCGGATGATTTATTCGCCTGATGAGATTATGCCGCAAGAAGTACCGATGGATGGCAGCGTGAGTTTATTCCCGATGCACGACTGGAGTTGTGTGTACGGGAAATGGTGGACCTCCAACGGGCAAATCCAGACTGTAAAGTTTGTTTTGGAGAAGCCCAAGAAGGAGATTGACGAGTCTTCCGCGAGCATTGCTGATATTTCCGAACGGCTCTCCAAGGTAGAGCGATACCTTTTTAAGAACAAGCATAAGCAAAGACCAAATCAAAATGAACCAGTGAAGGTGGAGGAAGCTCCACATCCGGAATAAACAGGAGCGACTGAAATGGCAAATACAATCGTTCTGAACGAATATACTGCTGCCATTAAGGACAGCCCGAAAAAGTATCTCGAATTTGGCACATACGACAGCTATGGCCGAGAGCATATAACCGTCATGCCTGAATCCGGCTGGGAGGACCTGAGTGTATATGTCACTTTTATTTCTCCCAAAAAAGTAAAGCGAACAGTATTGCTCACCGATCCTGTTATTCCTGTGCCAAAAGATGCTACTGCAGGTTGTTGTGGATTTGGGGCGATTGTGTTTGCCGGTTATAAAGATGGTGAATGCATTATCACCTGTGATGTTCCATATTATCTTGGGCATCACAGCAACATTGAGCCAGATGAGTATGATGAAGAAGATGTCAAATTACTTGAGCAAATAATGTCCATTGCTGAATTTCTGCGAAATTTAGCGCGGGGTGGCAAAAAAGGACAAGTCTTCACGAAGCTTAGCGACAAAGATCTGGATATCGGATGGGAAACACCAAAAGAGTCCAGCGGAACTGTAATTGATTTTAAAATAGGCAATGGATTGCTCTATGATGAAGCAACCAAGGTTCTCTCAGTCGATGTCGCGAACGACGCAGAGAAAGATAATACCCGTCCAATTTCGAGCGCAGCCGTCGACACAATCGTCGGAAACATTGATGTCCTTTTGAGCGGCATTTGAAGGAGTGAAGAAATATGAGCATTGCAACAGAAATTACAAGAATTCAATCTGATCGTGACCTCTTAAGAACCAAGGCTATCGAGCTGAAGTTATCTACCAAGGCCGATGTTGATACCGTTTCTAAGGCAATTACTACGACCTCGAACCTTGATGACCTCGCTTCAGCATTCGATTCTATTACGAATCAGGGAAGTGTCTCAACCAGTGTCAAGGAAGGCGAGACCTACACCATTCCAAAGGGCTACCACGATGGCACTGGTACAGTAAGCGGCGTAGCAGGCGGCGGTAACTATAGCTTGCAGAGCAAGACTGTAACTCCGACCAAGGCAAACCAGCAGATTACTGCAGATGAAGGTTACTATGGCCTCAGTGATGTTACGGTCAACGCCATTCCTGACTCTTACCAGAATGTCACGAGTGTGACTGCTGCAGCAGGAGATGTTCTTACTGGGAAGGTTATTGTTGACAAGACCGGCAAGCAGATTGCAGGTACCATGCCTAATAATGGTGCCGTGGAGAAGACCCTTGATGTAACTACGCCTTCCTATACGGTTCCTGCCGGTTATCACAATGGCAAAGGTGTTGTGAAAATCGTAACGGAGCAGAAGACTGCCACCCCGACTAAAGCTGAGCAGAATATCACTCCCACTGCGGGAAGTGTTCTGAGCAAAGTTACCGTGGCGGCTATCCCCGCTAAATACCAAGACGTGAGCAGTGTTACTGCTGCGGCTGGTGATATTCTGGCAGGGAAGAAGATTGTTTCGTCCACCGGCGCTGTTGTTGAAGGCACTATGGCCAACAATGGAGCTATTGCCAAGACCATTGATGGTCTGACTACTACGAGCGTTACAATTGCCGCCGGCTATACTTCTGGCGGTACAGTAAGCCTTACCAACGACATTGAAGAAGCACTTATGGCTATCTGAAAGAGGGTGGCAGCGTGAGTATTCAAAATGAAATTACCAGATTGAGTACGGCGAAAAAGGATATTGCGGCTGCCATCAAAAATAAAGGTGTTTCTGTCCCATCAGACCTTACGATTGATGGCTATGCTGCAAAGATCAATGAGATTATGGTGGCTGATGTATTTACAGGTGCCACGACTACCTCTGACGGTACGTCTGGCCTTGTCCCGGCACCGACTTCTGCTGATAAGGATAGCTACTTGAAAGGTGATGGAACCTGGAGTAAACCTGAGGCGCAAACGTCAATTAAAATTTGCAGATGGGGGGATACCTAATATGCCTGTATATTTTGGAAGCCAGAAGGTCAGCATTTTTGCAGGAGCCGGAAGTACAAAAGCACAAAGCAAAAGTATCGCCCCGACAGAAAGTCAACAGATTGTGACCCCAGATGAAGGGTATGATTGCTTATCTCAGGTCACAGTTGGAGCCATATCGTCCGATTATGTCGGAAGTGGTATCACCAAAAAGGCGGCGGCGATCTATACGCCTGGTACAAGTAACCAGACGATTGGAGCGAATCAGTACCTGAGCGGTGCTCAGACGATCAAGGGAGATAGCAACCTGGTCGCTGGGAACATCCGCTCAGGTGTTTCTATTTTTGGGGTAACCGGCACGGTGGTGGCGGCATCCTCTCCAAACCTGCAGAGTAAGACTGTTACTCCAGGGACTTCAAGCCAGATCGTAAGACCTGACAGCGGCTACGACGGCCTGAGCCAAGTGGTTGTGAGCGGCGATTATGATCTGGTGAGTGGGAACATTATCAGCGGCAAGACCATTTTCGGTGTGCCTGGTTCTGTGGTGATCCAGAGGTATTACACCGGCAGCTCTGCACCCAGTTCTTCGATCGGCAGCAATGGTGATTTGTATTTGCAGACTGGGGGCTAATGTATGGCAAGTGTGACATTGGTTCCTACAGGATATGATGGCCAATACTCATCGTATATTTCTGTAGACGCATCTTATCCACTTTCAAACGGACTTACCAGTTCAAGCAGTGACACTTTTACGGTGCTAAACCTGAACAAAGGTGGCGGCGCGGTTTCTAAGCTGGCAGTCAAATTCGATATGTCAAAGATTCCGACCGACGCCAAGATCAATTCTATCTCTTGTAAGATAAAAGCCAGAATCTCGAACGCGTATACGTACATATTGAGCGGTGTTGCGCAGTTGTATTGCGGAACGGCCGGATTGAGCAGCGAAATTGATTTGGGAACATCCGAAGTGGCTCAGTCTTTTAGTGATACAGGCTATTGGGATCGTGATAGCCTGGACGATCTTATCTTGCTGATTACCTGTACACGCGGTTCGCTATCTGCAAACAGCAGCCAGACATTGCGTTTTTACGGCGCTGATCTGACTGTAGACTACACTAGCGGCGGTTCGACTGGCCCTGTG
>OGZA01000158.1_pt1 | contig 53655 bp, 43 predicted proteins | sample 1576591 | NCBI WGS metagenome assembly OGZA01 (sample SAMEA3541565, study PRJEB24748) | human gut metagenome | biome: human gut; feature: human-associated habitat; material: faeces | place: China | collected 2012
TTGTGGGGGGGGGGGGGGGAGAGGAAATTTTATTGGACGCTTTTCTGACGGCTCCTCATGATAAGCTGGGTATTTGCCCTAAGACCTTTGGTCGGCAGGTCTTTGGGAGTCAAGGGATGAGCGGGTATGCTCGGGGAGGGGACAGGTTCTTTTCGGATACTTCTTAAAATGAGTTGCGTATTTTCTTTCAATCCGTAGGTCATCAAATCTCTGGGCTTCAGTACACGGGCCGGTGTACTCAGGGCATCCGGACGCTGCTGAATACCTTCTCTCTCGACAACCTTGAGGAAGGTGTAAAAAAGGATATTCAGGTCGTACCGGAAGGTCAGGTGGCGTTGGTAGCTCAGGTCATAACATACCCGCTGACGGAAGGAGAGGTTGTTGCGTCCGCGAATCTGGGCCAGCCCCGTGATGCCCGGGCGCAGGGACATTCTTTTTTTCCGGGTGGAAGGGGTAAAAATGGCCATTTGATCGGGAATCCAGGGACGTGGGCCGATAAAGCTCATGTCCCCCAGCAGAACGTTGATGAGTTCAGGCAGTTCGTCCAGGGAGGTGCTGCGCAGCAGGGAGCCCAAGACTGTTGTGCGTTCTTCGTCCGGGAGCAGGTTCCCTTCCTTGTCCCTGGTGTCTTTCATGGTTTTGAATTTGATGATATGAAAGGGTTTGAGGCCGTGCCCGATGCGTTTTTGCAGGAAGAAGGGAGATGTCCGCTGGACGATGGCCAGCAGAATAGCCAGAATGGATAATACCGGAAACAGACATATAAGGCCGAAGAGTGCACCCGTGAAATCCAGGGCGCGTTTTCCGTAGCGTCTGTAAAAATGATGATTACGATACAGCGGGGTGCTGAAGGGGATATTAGTTGTAGGGGTTGGCATGGGTGTAGTACGAGAGGTTGTTGATAGGGTGAGTAGGCAGAGTCAGTTTTTCAGAGGCATGCGTTTGGCCATGGCGATGTTGTGGCTGTCTGTTCCCCACCATTCGTAAAGTTGACGGGTGCGGAACGTTTGTGCCAAGGCTGCGGCGGATTTGCCGTAAAATCCTTTCAGGGAGCCGATATTGCCCTGATATTTGACGCCTTCCTGTTGAGTCAGTTGGAGGAAATCTTCCTGCTGCAGGAGGCGGCCATAGCGTTCAGGGTGCGCCAGGACAGGGATATAGCCCCTGTCCCGGACGGCGCTGATCATGTCCTTCCAGGCGCCGGGAAGGTAGTACTGGGGCAGTTCCACCAGAAGGTGGATTCCGTCGTAGGTCAGGGGAGTGTATCGGCGCAGCTGCTCATTGAACTGGTTGTCCAGCATGTATTCCGCCGCGAGCCGGAGCTGGAATTGTTCTTCCCTGGTGTCGGCAAGCAACTGGTCAAAACGGCGGCGCAGGAAATCGGGCGTATTGTCCGGGTAGCGCGCCATGATATGGGGGGTGCAGTAAGCTCCTTTGAGTCCCATGGCCTTGAGCCGGCGAATGATTCCCAGGCTTTCTTCAAGGCAGGCGGCTCCGTCGTCAACTCCCCATAGAATATGGGTGTGCATGTCCATGCCGTCCGGAAAGAGGCTGGATGTCGCATACCGGGGAGTGAACAGGTTGCCGAACATGATTGCTGCCGAAAAGAGTAAAGAGCAGGGAAGAAAGCCTTGGGCTTATGCATTGCCTGTGTCTTATTAATCTTGTTTCCTGGTGGTTTGCCGTGGTTCTCCGGAGCCGTATCCGTATTGGTAACCGTATCCGTAGCCATAGTAGCTGTAACTGGAGGACTTGAAGTTGACGCCGTTGATGATGTACGCCATATTGGGAAGTTTTCCCTGATCGGCCAGTTGCTGGATTTGGAGCAGATACCGTTTGTCGATTTTTCCGCTGCGCACGGCGTACAGGGTAATATCGCTCAGGGATGCCAGAATGGCGGTGTCTGCCAGAATGCCGTAGGGCGGAGCGTCGATGATAACGGCGTCATATTGTTTTTTCAGGATGCCCAGGATTTGACCCAGCAGAGGATGACTGAGCAGGGTAACCGGATTGGGCACCATGGGGCCGGTGTAAAGGATATCCATTCCGCGGGAGTTTTCCCTTAGGGGGCGAATGATGCCGGTGGTGTCGGAGCTCTGTTGGAGCAGAATGGAAGTGAGTCCTTTGCGTCCGGAACCGCCGAGACGCCGGGTCAGGGAGGATTTGCGGAAATCTCCGTCAATAAGCAGTACTTTTTTGCCGGCATAGGCGAAAGCTGCGGCCAGATTGGCGGAGGTGAAGGTTTTCCCTTCTCCGGGGAGGGTAGAGGTAACCAGAATGACGTGTCCTCCCTGTTCCGGTCTGGGGAGCATGGAATCTACGTTATTGCGCAGGATGTGGAAGCATTCCGCGATGACGGAATGTTCGTCCTGAATGAAAAGACCGGTATTTCTACTTTCTTTTTTGTTCATCTGGGGCAGTTCGGCAATGACAGGCTGCCTGTTTGTGGACGGGAGATCGTGTTTATTGTTAACCTTGTTGTTCAACATGGCCGCTCCCATGAAGGCAAATATGCTGAACAGGGCACCTCCCGCCGTTCCTCCCGCGATGTATTGAATGGTTTTTGGGGAAATGGGAAAGTTGGGCCCATGGGCGGTTTCCAGAACCCGGGCGCTGGATTCCGTTACCGCCATAGCCAGGGCGTTTTCCTGTTCCTTGCTTAAGAGCATCAGGTAAAGTTCCTCCTTAACCTTGTGTTCGCGGACCAGGGGAATGATTTCCTGTTCCCTGCTTGCTGTCTCCGTGAGTCGTTCAGTAAGGGAATCCCGTTTGCTGATGAGCTGGTTGAGCTTGAGATTCAAATTGCTACGGTAGTTGGAAAGAGCTTTGTTGGCGGCCGCCCTGGTGGAATTCATCCTGTCGCGCAAGCTCACTGTAATTGGGTTCTGGGAACCGGCGCTTCCTGCAATTTTCTGATATTCCAGATAGGCTTCGTTATAGTGTTCTATCTGCCGGGCAATACCGGAATCGGGAAGTCCGGTTTCCACGGAAATCAGGCCCTGTTTGCGTTCGGTTTCCTTAAGATTGTCTGCCAGGATGGCTGCCAGTTTGATTTGTGTTTCGAGATCGAAAATTTCTTTTTCCAGCGCCTGGGACGTGCTGAAGTCCGCGCTCATGGTGGTATCCGTATCCTTGACAATGTCGCTTTTCGTCTTGAATTCGGTGATCTTTTTGTCCACGTCACTCAGGGCGGCTCCGAGTTCTTTCAGGCGGCTCTGGATGAAGTTTTCCGTTTTAAGGGCCGCCTTGTTTCGTTCATCCTTGGAAATTTGGTTGTAAACCTGGATGAGGTGGTTAAGGACGTCTTCCGCTTTCTGGGGATTACTGGCCGTCAGGGACATTTCCAGAAGGCTGGATTCTTTGGCGTCCGGACGGGTGACTGTCAGTCCGTGGAGCAGGTTGTTAGCAGTTTCAAGCACGGGCTTGTGCCGGACAATGACAGTTTTTTCATTCCACGCATCGGTCATCAGGGATGTTGGATGGATGGAAATGACGGCAAAGGGAAGTGTAAGAGGTTTTCCGTAAAACCCTTCCAGCTGGACTGATTCCCCCTGGTTATTGGAATGGCTAAGCATGAACCTCTTTTCATCTAGAGGCGTGATCTGCAGGGTACAGGCTCGTTGCTTATCGATCCGTTCAAAATGGACCAGCAGGGGGCTGGTTTTGTAGAGGTCGATTTCCCTGAAATCTTTTTTTTGCCAATAGGAAGTGTTGAGATTGAGGTCTTCCACCACTTTTTTCATTAATGCGGTGGATTTGAGGATGAAGCTTTCGTTGGCCAGGTTGGCTGCGCCGGAATCGATGCCCAGCTCTGCCATAATGCGTTCCGAAGATGCGTCACTGCTCGTTTTGGCATCGCGCATCAGGACGCTGGCCGTCTTCTGGTAAATGTAATTCTGTCGGCCGGCTAGGTAGTAAGCCGCCGTACCTCCGGCGAGGGCTGCCAGAATGATGATAAACCAGTAGCGGCGCAGGACGAGCAGCACCGTGTCCAAGGAAGTTGTTTCTTCTGTGTTTTCCGTAACAGGCGGAGTGGGAGCGGTATTATTTGCCATGGAGGAAAGAGGGTGGAATGTTATTTGGAAATACTGGACCCCTGGGGAAGCGGTCCGATGCAATCGGACCGTCCCTATATTTCCGTTCACAGGTATGATTAAGCCGGATGAGAAAGAGGCGGAATGTCCGTTACAGGCACAGGGCGATCACGGCCAGAGTGACACCAAGCCCGGAGAGGCCCCAGCCGTACCATTGAGCAGCGTCGCTGCGCGTGTTGACCTTGCGGTCTGAGGGTGTCACGTAAATGATGTCGTTTTGCTGGATGTAATAATAAGGAGAAGTGAACAAATCCTTGCTGCGCAGGTCGATACTGGCGATTTGGCGGGTTCCGTTGGTTTCCCGGATTAGCGTGACGTCCCGGTTGCCGTCAATATTAAGGTCTCCGGCCCGGCTGATGGCCTCAAGAATGGTTACGCGCTGTCCTTCAATAGTGTAGGTTCCGGGAGCATTGACTTCGCCCAGAACGGAGAATTTGAAGTTCATGATCTGAACATTGACGGAGGCATCCCGGATGTAGTCATTGTTCTTGAGAGTAGCGGCAATGTCGGAGGCCAGCTGGGAGCAGGTTTTGCCCGCAGCCTTCATTTTGCCGATGACGGGCAGGACGATGCAGCCCTGGGCATCCACCAAATATCCTTTGGGTTTGTTACTGGAGGTGCCGCTGGAGGAACCGATTTCAGACATGGCAAAGGGGGCGGTGAGCTCCGGCTGCTTGCTGCTGACTGCGATATAGAGTTGGTCATCCTTCTGGATGGTTGTCTGGTAGTTTGCCTTGATGGTTTCCCTGGAGTTTCCGGAAACATCCTGGATATAGAGGACTTCCTTGGGGCTGACGCAGGAGGGCAGGAGAGCGGCTCCGGCCATGGCCAGGGAGCACAGAATGACTTTATTGATGAGGTTGTTTGTATTCATTTGGTGAGGGAGGAGGAAACGTTGCTTTTGGGAGGAAAGATGGCGATAAAAACAGGGAAAGAGGCCATTCCGGCTCAAAGGATTTTCTTCCTTGGCCCGGAAGCACCACGGGAATGGCGTGATGCCCTCCATGCTTTTAATCTTCCGGAAGTTTGAAAGAAAAAGGCCGCTATATGTTCAGTCATCATTTTAAATTTGATGATTTTGATTTTTTTTGTTTGAAACAAGCAAGGGTTTGAAAAAGGGGGATATATTTCCCCTCACATGGAAAAATCGGGAAAATAATCATCAATAATGAAAAGATACTGGCAGAAGCAGTACCGCCGGGTAAAATGCCGGGGAGTGGCCGCTGACTTGCCTGCACATGAAAGTCGTGACTGGTTAACGGATTGTAATTTCAATGCCATGAGGAAGAGCATTCTCAATTAGCGGATTAACTATCCGCTGGAAAAAACCATGTATTGCACAATGTCCTCGCACAATGATGGGTAAATGTCATAATTGATTGAAAATCAAATTATATTTATTATATATCATGAAATTTGAAATAAGCTCGGCCAAAAAACATTCACAGATATTCTCTATGATTTGCCAATCTGTTTTTTCCGCCTGTGAATCTGCGTAAATTCCTTTTTTTTAAAAAAATAGTTTGACAGCGGATAGTTAATCCGCTCACAAAAAAAGAGGCCGGATTTTTCATTCGGCTTCTCACAGGTCATTACACTGACCAACAACGATTTCCGCTTATTCAGCATACTGTTCGTTAAGAGCTTCCACGATTCCCCTGGAAGCTTCCGGAATGTTGATACCCGGGCCGAAGATAGCCACAACTCCGTTTTCCTTCAGGAAGTCATAGTCCCGGACGGGAATAACGCCGCCACAGAAGACCAAGGATGTTCAGAACGTTTCTTTCTGGTTTTGTTCCAGTTTTTTGTGGAATACGGGCATGCCAGTATCCCGGAGTTCGCTTTCCAGGTCTGCAGGAATGGAACAGCCGCGCGTGGAGACGAGAAGACGATCCGCCATCTGATCCACAAAGATACCGGGGATTCCATCCCCCGCCCCGTCCATGACCCGGAACATACCCGTATCCGGCGGAATCAATTCCCTGTTGCGTTCCACGCAATGATGATCATTTCTCTCTACGGCAGAGCAAAGAGTAACGGATGAAGAACGTTCCCGCAATGTCAAAGAAGCAGGAGCCTCATTTCCTCCGGAGCAAGAGTTCCGCCAGGGAAAAACGGTTATTCGGACGGCCCAGTTTTCTCAAATCGGATGATTACAAAAAATTGCCTGCAAGGCAGAACCTTGCAGGCAACAACATTTTTTACTGCCGGAAAAGAGGTTCTCAAGCTCTTCGGCGGCGAGCCATCAGAGCCGCCAGCCCCAGCAGGCTCAGGGACGCCGTGGCCGGTTCCGGAACGCTGGCTGTTTCTCCGGAAATAGCCAGAGCATTGAACGTAGGCGTGTGGGAGGAACCAGGAGTATTCACCGTCAGAATAATTTCGCCATCTTCATTGGCAATAACGTCACTAATGGTGTACCCCGTGGGAGTCCGGGCCTGAATTGTCTGAGAGTTCGCACCTATGGAAGGAGCCGCGCTGTCGTAGGTATTGGAAGTCACCAAGGAATTCCAGGCACCGGCCCCCTCAAAAGGACACCCGGTAACAAGGGCAATCTGGTAGGAAGCACCAGCCACCAAACCGGAAATAGTCAGGGAAAGAGAAGCTCCTTTGGGGCCGGAGATAAAGGTCTGCCAAGAGTTTCCGAAAGAAATCTGGTTTTCCATGAAAGAATCCAATCCCTGTGTATCAAAAGAAGTTCCGGAGGAAACCCAGTCCCCAGAAGCGGCGGAAGAAGCAGAACCCAGATTCGCGGAAGAGGATGCCGTAGCCAGGGTTGCAACAAATCCTGAACCGGAATCGGTTACAGAAACAGTCTTGGCAGGAGTTTCCGGAAGCAGAGAACTGTTAAAATCAAATAATACAGTAGCAGCACTCGCGGAAAGCGCGGATACCACAGCCAACATGGAAATAGAGGCGATTCTTCTCATAAATAGCAGGTAAACAGCAACTGATTTCAGTAAGTAACGGATTTGAAATTCGCTGGATGTTTCATAACTCATGAAAAAATGTCGAACGGCACATTTTTTTTAATAGATATTTAGGCTAATAATAAATAATCAAATGGATATGAAAAATCATCATTGAAATTGATTCGGTTTTATTGATTTGCGGTGCAGGGGCGGTCTTTTCTCAGGTAAAAAAGGGAATTCCTGGCGATACTCTTCCAGAGTGGCAAAAGTGTTTAAAAACCGTATTTCCGGTCCGTAAGCCGGCAATTCCTGTTTTGAGGGAAGCGGATTCGGGCAATTCTTTTTCTTCCCTGTTTAGCCTTGAGTTTGGGGCGAAGAATTGCTAGAATAGAAACAGGTATGGCATTGGATATGCAGGAACGTCATGCATTTGAGCATGAAGAGGGGCGTTCCCCTGTTTGGATTGGAATGGCATGGGGTGCCGTGTCTTTGTTGGGGGGGGGGGCTCTTCTGGCTGCTATGCTGACATTTGATGTGCGGGAAATAGGCTGGAGTTATTTAAATGGCTCCGGGCTGGTTATACCGGGTACCTCCAATGTGCTGGGAACGGCGGGATTATATGGTGCAGGAATTTTTTATTGGATGCTGGGAGGCATGGCCTGGATGCTGGTTATCCTGTTGGAGTGGTGGGGGCTTTACCGCCTGCTCCACCATGGAAGGCTGCCCCGAAGCGTGGTTTACGGCGGTTTGTTCCTGTTGTTGTTCGGATGCCTGTTTCTGACGGCCGGGCATGTGCCGGGGAATGAATGGGTGGCGCGCCACCAGATTCAGGGCGCCGGGGGGCTGGCGGGCCATTTGCTGGGAACTGGTCTGTTTCTTCCGTTGGCCGGGAGATCCGCTGTGCTGGCGTTTTCCGGGCTGGGCTATTTGCTGGCCTTGGTTTATGCCGCCGGGATGCGTCCCCGGCCGTTTTGCCGGGCCATGCTGCGGGAATGGCGTGCCTGGCGTATGAACAGGAAGGAAAAAAAACTGGCGCGACAGACCGCTCTGCTTGCCAGGGAAGCTGCCCGCGTGAGGGCCAGCATGGAAGATGCCGCTTTGTCCGCTCCCAGGCCGGTTAGAAAGGGCCGGGCTTCCGTTCCCCGTCTGCAGCGCACCGGGGACGATCTGGAAAGTTTGTATCATGAAGCGGCGGCGGTTGCTCCGTCCAAGCCGGAGGATTCTGTTCCGCCTCCCAGCGCCCCGCGAACCCAGGGCCGCCTTCCCCTGGCTCCGCGCCCCAGGATTACCGTTGCGGAACCGGCGGAAATGAAGCCCGCGCCCAAAGAGCAGCCTTTTTCCAAATTGTCCACTCCTCCCACGGAGGAATTCCGCGAGTATGAGCTGCCTCCCTTTGAACTGCTGCATTATGAAGAAAAGCCGGAAGGCCCTACGGCAGAGGACAAGGAAGAAATGCTGGAAATACAGCAGAAGATTATTGATACTCTGACGACATTCCGCGTGGACGTGACGCCTGGGGATATTACCCGAGGCCCGACCATCACCCGTTATGAAGTGTATCCCGCGCGCGGCGTGCGCGTAAATACTTTTGACCAGTATGCGAAGGATATTGCGCTGGCGACCAAGGCGGAAAGCGTGAACATCGTGGCCCCCATTCCGGGCAAGGATACGGTAGGTATTGAAATCGTCAACCGGAAGAAGGTGGCCGTTCCCCTGCGGGAACTTTTGCAGGATCCCGCTTTTTGTTCCCCCAAGAAAAAGATTCCGCTGGCGCTGGGGAAGGACGTGTATGGACGTACCGTGATCGGGGACTTGGCGTCCATGCCGCACCTGTTGGTGGCCGGCGCCACCGGATCCGGAAAATCCGTGTGCATTAACAGCATTATTTCCTCCATGCTCCTGAAATTCCGTCCGGATGAACTGAGGCTTATTCTGGTGGATCCGAAAGTGGTGGAAATGCAGCCTTATTCCAAGCTGCCGCATCTGATTGTTCCGGTGGTGACGGATCCCAAGAAAGTTCCCAATGCCCTGCGTTGGTGCGTGAATGAAATGGAGCACCGCTATCATTGCTTTGCCAAGGTGGGTGTGCGAAACTTTGAAGCTTTCAACAAGCGCCCGCCGGATGTTCCTGCGCAAGAGACGGAGGAACCGGAAGACGGGCAGGTGGATGAATCTTTGGCGGAATCCATTGCCAGAGACCTGGAATCCCAGGGGGAATGGCCTGTGGAAGAAGATGATGAACTGGATCTGGAGGACGACGGAGTTATTCCTGAACGCTTCCCCTACATCGTCATTATTATTGACGAACTTGCGGACCTGATGCAGACAGTAGGAGCGGACATAGAAACGAATATTGGACGTCTTACCCAAAAGGCCCGTGCCGCAGGCATCCACCTTATTGTGGCGACGCAGACGCCAAGAAGGCAGGTGGTGACGGGGACGATCAAGGCCAATATCCCGACGCGCATCGCTTTCCAGGTGGCGAGCGGTACGGATAGCCGTGTGATTCTGGACAGGCAGGGGGCGGAAAAACTGGTGGGCAAGGGAGACCTTCTGTATTTGCCGCCGGGTTCCGCCCAGGTGGAGCGGGCGCAGGGAGCCTTTATCTCTGACGATGAAGTGGAAGCCCTGGTGGCCCACTGTGCTTCCCAGGCCAAGCAGAAATTCCATGAAGAGGTTCAGAAGTCCCTGGACGAGCCTTCCCGCGGAGGTGCGGACAGTCCGCTGGATGACGCGGAAGAGGAATGCTATGCCAAGTGCCTGGAAGTGGCTGTTGTGGAACGTAAGGTAAGCACCTCCCTGCTGCAGCGGCGTTTGAGCATTGGATACGGCCGTGCAGCGCGCATGATGGATTTGCTGGAATCCCGCGGCATTATTGCCCCGGCGGATAATACCAACCGTCCACGCAAGGTGCTGGTGGAATGAAACGATGAAAAAACTCCCCATGAGACGAATTGTTTCCCTGCCTGTTCTGGCGGCGTTTGTGGTGCTGGGGGCCTCCTGTTCCCAGCAGGTGCAGCAGCCCGTTAAGAAAGCAGTCCCTCCCCCCGTATATGTGGGCAAGGTGGAGCAGGTGTATCCTAATCATCATTATGTGCTGATTGCTCTGGCCGGGAATGTTTATGAACCGGGAACCGTGCTTATCTCCCAATCTCCGGGCCGGGAAGAAAAATGCAGAGTCGCCAACCTGATTGTGACGGAGGAGCGAATGGGGCGTGCGCGCATTCCTGCGGATATCCGCAGCGGCGCTGTGGAGGCGGGGGACCTGGTGTTCCTGTATCGGAACCTGGCTGTTCCGGAAAGTACCGGAAAGATGGATGAGCAGAAGCCGGTCAGCCCTGAACCGGAAACGGATGAAGACAGCAAGGTTGTTGCTCCGCCGATTGCCCCGGACGGCGGCAGGACGGCGGACGGGCTGATGCCTCTGCCCGGGGAGCAGCCTGTTCCGGCCTCTGCGGATCAGGAGCGGATTTCCCGAGAGCGGGAGAAAATACTCCGGGAGTTGGAAAGCGTTCCGGACAGGCTGGAAGAACCGTGGAGCAGGACTTTCTCCGGAAAACCGGTGGAAAGATAACCGGATGCGGAGGTATCCGCAATGTTTCCCAGGGCGGGAAGGAGCTCCTGAAGATGAGGCCGGGTATTGGGAATTCAAATACCAGTTTCTTTGAAACGGACGGATGACCTGTTCCAGTATTCCTGATAAACCCGATCCTCCTGTCCATCCAGATTCAACTGGTACAGGCGGAAAGTGACCGGAATATTTTTAGGTTGCCACAGCTCTTCATAAGAATATTGGTAGCGCATGCCCAGCTGTTTCATGACGCCTCCGCTGCGGGGATTCCTGATATCGTGTGTGGCCGTGATGTAGGGCATGCCGTCTTTCTTCAACCGGGCGACAACAGCCCTGGCCGCCTCCGTGGCAAAGCCTCTGTTCCAGAACTCCTGAAGCAATCCGTAGCCGAGGTCATGGCTGTCGTCCGTGCCTGCGTGGATATACCCTGCCGGAAGGTTGCTGTTTTTCGGGCAGATGGCGTAATGATACCCGTAAGGCCGTTTGTACACTTCCTGGTACTTTTCTTTGAACAGGGACGCCGCTTCTTCCAGGGAGGTTAATGGAAACCACGGCAAATACGTGTTTACCTCTTCATTGCTGTAAATGTTGAACAGGGCCTCCAGATCATTTTCCGTGAATTTTCTCAGTATTAATCTCTCGGTTTCCAATAAGGGGGTATTGGCGGAATTCATGGATGGAGCTTAAGGTTTTTTTCCGTTTAATTTTACTATTTACACAAGGGGTGTCAAATGATCCGGTTCATGCTTAGGCCTGATGTTGCGGTACGGGTTCCTGCCTGTTTCCCGGGATGCCGTTTTGCTGCCGGCGCGTATGGGGGGGACAGCAGAAGCGTGCATGGCAACAGTTTTCCCAAATGGGGAAACTGCCGTATGTTTTTCCGGATATGTCTATTTTTTAGATTCATTCAATATTTGCTTGTTTTTTCACGGCGTCTTATTAGGATGCTTTCGCTTACGCAACCAGATGACTAATTTATGAAATCCATCAAAGGAACAGAAACAGAAAAGAATCTTCTCAAGGCTTTTGCCGGGGAGTCAGAAGCGCGCAACCGCTACACCTACTTTGCCGGCGTAGCCAAGAAGGCCGGTTACGAACAGATTGCCGCTATCTTTCTGGAAACGGCCGACAATGAGAAGGAACATGCCAAGGTATTTTTCAAACTGCTGAAAGACGCTTGCGTTGAAGTAACGCACGCCGTCTGCACGGCTCCCCTGGAATCTACGGAGGATTGTCTGCTGGCCGCAGCCGCCGGCGAGCATGACGAATGGTCCGACATGTATCCTGCGTTTGCCGAAGTAGCGGACAGGGAAGGATTCCCCGCCATTGCGGAAACTTTCCGCAAGATTGCCTCCGTGGAGCAGCACCATGAAGCCCGCTACCTCAAGCTGGCTGAAAATGTGCGCGAAGGCAGGGTTTTTGCCAAGGAGAAGGAAATCCAGTGGAAGTGCCGCAACTGCGGTTATGTACATACCGGTTCCACTGCCCCCAAGGTATGTCCGGCCTGTGCACATCCCCAGGCATTCTTTGAAGAACTGGCGGACAACTTTTAATAACCTTTTCCCCAGGAATATGATTGGGGCCGGTTTCACGAGCTGATCGTGCAATCGGCCCTCTTTTTAGACTACGGACGCCTTACGCTGATGGACAGGGAACGAACGGATGCGGTATGGAAAAAATATGGACGCAGCCTCTGGAATTTTGCCGGAAGCTACGGCTTGGGCATTGCCCTGATGCTGATCCTTCTGGTGCTGACCTTTGCCGGGACGCTGCACCAGGTGCGGCTGTCTTCTGCCATGGGGGCGGAGGCTGCCATAGAGTCTTTTTTCGGGGCGGCTTATGTGCTGATACCGCTGGGCGGGGAGAACTCCCTGATTTCCCTGCCTTTGCCCGGCATGGGCATTACCTGTGTCCTGCTGTTCGCCAACCTGCTCATAGGCGGGGTATTCCGCATCCGGTGGACCTGGAGGCACGCGGGCGTGCTGGTGGCTCATGGGGGAATTTTGCTGCTGCTGGCCGGTATCATGCTGGGCAACAAAATGACGGTGGCCGTGGAACAGGTGGAACTGCCCCAGGGGGACCGGGTGCATGAATATTCCCTTCCGTTTGATTTGCGCCTGAACCGTTTTGTGCCGGAGTTTTATCCGGGGACTTCCAAGCCTAAATCCTATGAATCCCAGATAACCGTTTTCCCGGAATCCGGCGGTCAATATGACGCCGTTATCCGCATGAACGAGCCTCTGCGCCTTTCCGGCTGGACGCTGTACCAGATGAGCTGGGGCCAGGATTCCCTGCATCCGGGCAGGCTCATCTCCATTCTCCGCGCTTCCCATAATCCCCTGGAGCAAATGCCCAAATGGTCCTCCTACATCATCGCTATAGGATTGCTGTGGCATTTTGCCTGTGTTTTTGGCAGATACCTGCGCCGCAAACCCGGTCTGGCATCTGCCGGAACGGCGGCGACGGCTGAACCGCAGGCCGCTTCCGCCCCCGGCGGGAAAAAACATTTGCGTCTGGCAGGCATTTGTCTGCTGGTAGCGGCAATCTTCGGCGTCGGCATGCTGGCAGCGCGTCCTGCCGCCCATCCTGTTCTGGTGAAAAATTATGTGCCCTGGTCTCCCGCTTTGGTGGAACGGGCCGGGGCCATGGCCGTCCAGGACGGCGGCCGCCTGAAGCCGGTTTCTACTTATGCGGGGTTCCATCTGCTCCGGACGCTGGGCAAAAGAAGCTTTGTTGTTGATACGCCGGAAGGGAAAAGGAAGCTCTCCCCGGTGGAATGGATGCTGGACTGCATGTTTCGTCCGGAACTGGCGGAACAATACCCTGTTTTCCTGGTTAATCGGGAAGAGGTGGTCAGGCGCCTGCATCTTCCGGATCAGAAAGACAAGCGTAAAAAATACTCCTACGCGCAGCTTGCGGAACGCTGGGAGGAAATGACCCGTGCCGTCCGGGAAATCCGTTTGTTGGGAGAAACGAATCTGACGGAAGCCCAGAAGGAAATTTTGTCCCTTTCCCGCAACTTTGACGTAATGCGGGGATGGATGCTTGTCTCCCGGATCATGCTGGAAAACCCTTCCGCCATGGAACGGATGGAATTCCCACGCTGGTTTCCTTCTGCCGGCCGCGATGGAGAACGCCTGTGGACGGCTGCCCCGGATAAAGCTGCCGGAGCCTTTTTGGCAATGGCGTCCCTGCTGGAACGCAAAGCTATCGGCATGGAAGGGGCGGAGGCTTCCGCACTGCGGATGAGAGCGGAAGGCGTGCTGCTGGAAAAGCTGGCGCAACCCAATGAAGCCGCCTCCGCCGGAGAGCGGCACAGCCTGGAAAGAGAAATTTTCTACTACCGTCTGGATCCGCTTTATGTTTCCCTGGCCGTTTTTGTGGCGGCGTTCGTGTGTCTGCTGCTCTGCGCACTTTTCCGCCCAGCCGCCAACGCTCCCCTCTGGCGGCGTTTTCTCCGGCCCGGAGGTTTCAGCCTGGCGTGGCTGACAGGCGCGGGCGGAGCCGGAGTGCTGGTTGCGGCGCTGGTCATCCGCGTGCTCATCACCATGAGGTCCCCGGTGGGCAACACGTATGAAACCATCGCCTTTATCGCCTGCATGGGAGTTCTCTGCGCTCTTGTGGTGGAACTTTTCAGTAAAAAGGGAATTGTACTGGCGGCGGGGCTTTTGCTTGGGGCTTTCTCCTGTCAGATGGGTATTTTGTATGAATCCTCCCAGGCTGTGGACCATATGGATCCCCTGGTGGCCATCCTGCGCTCCAACTTCCTGCTTTCCACCCATGTCATTACCATTGTGCTGGGGTACGCGGCCGGGTTGCTGGCGGCGGTGCTCTCCCATATATACCTGCTGGCTTCCCCCTTGCGCCTGATTGGCGGAAAAACGGAACAATCCCTGGACCGCATGGCTTACGGCATCTTGTGTTTTTCCCTGGTGTTTACGCTGGTGGGAACGGTTTTTGGGGGGATTTGGGGCAATGAATCCTGGGGGCGCTTCTGGGGCTGGGATCCCAAGGAAAACGGAGCGTTGATGATTGTACTGTGGCAATTGACCGTATTGCATGCCCGGAAAGCCGGATGGCTGTCTTCCTGGCTGCTCCACTTCAGCAATGTAGTGGGCGGCGTTATCATTGCCTTTGCCTGGTGGGGCGTCAATATGCTGGGAGTGGGGCTGCACTCCTACGGTTTCACTTCCGGTCGGGATGCGTTAGACATGTTCTATTGGTCCGAAGCCGTATTGTGCGTTCTCTTCATTATCCTGCATTACCGCGCGCTCCGGCGCGTAGATGTCAGGTAGGGGAGCAGGTTCCGGAAATAATACGGAAACATATTCCCGGAAAGGGACAGGAAATCCTTGTCTGCCTTCTTTCCATTTTCTGGAATTTGCGGTGTCCGGATTTTACAGTCATGGAGAACAGGGAAATGAGGACGCATTTTTTTTCATTTTCTCCTTGCCGGGCCTGCTTTCCCGGTATATATTCCTTCCACCTCATGCACGGATAGCTCAGTGGTAGAGCGGCTGTCTTACACACAGTTGGTCGGGGGTTCGAATCCCTCTCCGTGTACCATTAATAAACCCTGCAAGTTTAAAGGCTTGCGGGGTTTTCTTTTAAGAAGGAATTATCATCATGCTGTATTCCGGTTTCCGTTCCCGTTTTGAGTGTATCTCCCTCCCTTTTTCAATTTGCCCGAAGTGTTGTTTAACTCCCCCGGATTTTTTAGTGAAAAACGGCTGCCGCACCTTTCGGCGGGGCAGCCCGTAAATGGAAGCGGTTCCTGTATAAGAAACGAATCTAGGCTCCGAAATCAAGGGTTTTAGGTTCTCGGCTCCAGACGCGGTGCTGTTTCATGGCCGTGATGAAGGGGAGCATCAGGGACTTGGTGTCCTTCGGCATGAGCAGCCCGGCGTCATCCATATCCTGGGGCAGGGAGGCTGCCTCAAGCATGGCTTTGGCGTTGCCGGGCAGTCCGATGGCTTTCAGGTGCCTGTAGGCCTGGCGCAAATGGTACTTGGCATCTCCGTCTTTCAGGAGCGTTGCGATGCTTTGTTCCCCTTCCGGGACGATGACGGAGTCAAACAGGACGGAAGGAGTGCCGGACAGGGTTCCGTCAACAGGCAGATCTTCCCCTTCTTCCGTTGTTACGCTTCCCATGTGCGGGGCAATGATTTGGGGGTGGATGCCTTCTTCATGCAGGGCCTCGCAGATTTCTTTCACGGATTTCAGGCTGACGCCGTCCGCTGCCAGTAAAGAGACGCGGAGGCCTTTGAGGTTGCCGTCCGTATGGGCATACAGGCTCAATGACGGATCTTGTTCCAGGCCGCAGACGGGCCTGGGAAGTTCCCTGCTGAGCTGTTCCCTGGTGAGTTGAATTCCCAGGTTGCGGGCCACTCCGCTTGCCAGGTCCGGATCAATGCGTGTCAGAAGGTCCACCACGCGTTCCCGGATATAGGGGCGCGTCACCTTGCCCAGCTCAAAGCTGAACGCGTTGATAATGTGCTCCTGTTCCACCGGAGTTTGACTCATCCAGAACAACCGGGGGTGGGAATAGTATTCCGCGAAGGAGGGGCTCCGCAGACGTTCCTTGACACCGCTTACCGTCTGGGGGCTGGTGGTGAAGCCGCCTTTCTCCGGGGGCGTTTCTCTCGGCCAGTTGTTCCCGATGGAATTGGGATCATAGTTGGCCGGAGAGGCGTCTATCTGCATACGGTGGAAGCCGTCCCTCTGGTTGTTGTGGAAGGGGCAAATGGGGCGGTTGATGGGAATTTCCGTGAAGTTGGCTCCTCCCAGCCGGTGCCGCTGGGTATCGCTGTAAGAGAAAATACGGCCCTGGAGCAGCGGATCGTCTGAAAAATCAATGCCCGGCACGATATTGGCGGGGCAGAAGGCTACCTGTTCCGTTTCCGCAAAAAAGTTGTCCGGGTTGCGGTTCAGCACCATTTTCCCGACGATTTCCACGGGAACCAGTGCTTCCGGAATGAGCTTGGTAGCGTCCAGAATATCGAAGTCGAACTGGTCTGCGTCTTCTTCCGGGATGAGTTGCAGCCCCAGCTCGTATTCCGGATAATCTCCGGCTTCAATGGATTGCCAGAGATCCTTGCGGTGGAAGTCAGGATCGCGTCCTGTCAATACCTGGGCTTCATCCCACACCAGGGATTTTTTCCCGTACAGCGGTTTCCAGTGGAAACGGACGAAAGTGCTTTTTCCTTCTTCATTGACCAGTTTGTATGTATGGATGCCGAACCCTTCCATCGTACGGAAGCTTCTGGGGATGCCGCGGTCCGACATGGCCCACATGACGTTATGCAGAGTTTCCGGCTGCAGGGAGACGTAGTCCCAGAAAGAGTCATGGGCCGTCTGCCCCTGGGGCATTTCATTGTGGGGTTCCGGTTTGACGGCATGAACGAAATCCGGAAATTTGATGGCATCCTGAATGAAGAAGACGGGCGTGTTATTGCCTACCAGATCATAGTTGCCTTCCTTGGTATAGAATTTGGTAGCCCAACCGCGGATATCCCTTACTGTATCCGGAGATCCTCTGAAGCCCTGCACGGTGGAAAAACGCACAAAGACCGGGGTTTTTTCTCCCGGATCCTGCAAAAAAGCCGCTTTGGTGTACTTGGAAAGGGATTTGTACACCTGAAAATAACCATGTGCCCCGGAACCTCTTGCGTGAACCACGCGTTCCGGTATCCGCTCCTGGTCAAAATGAGCCATTTTCTCCAGAAAGTGGAAGTCTTCAAGCAGAGAGGGGCCTCTGCTTCCTGCTTTAAGTGTGTTTTGATCATCGGATATTTTAACTCCCAGGTTGCTTGTGAGGGCCTGTCCCATGCCGTTGGAGCGCATGGCATCCAGCTCCCTGATTTTTTCCGTAGCGTTATCCGGCATCTTCATGGAACCGGGCGCGGAAGGTTCCGCATTGGGCGGCGTAGGTTTTGGAGTGGGTTTGATCAATTCCGGATCAATTGTATCCGTATAATGGGGAGCAGCTTCTTTTCCATTGGGAAAAGGGGCGGCGCTGTCTTCCATGGGCGGTTTCTTTTTTTTCATTGGCTTGTTCATGAGGGACCGGATTTTTCTATGTGGGTAATAGTTCGACTTCCCTTTTTCCGGGGATGTTCCGTCCTGTTTTGTCATCAGTATTTCTCCGGAGCTGATGAAAATTTTTTTATAGAAACTGTTATTTAAGATTTTATGTAATAAAGAACGGGCTGTGCGGAGATGCCTTTTTGATTGGCATGGCTGTGGATGTCTGTATTCCATGTTTCATTGGCGGCAGGGAGAAGCGGAGATAACCGGGGTACGGCCGCGGGCTGGCAGAAAACAGTCGCCTCCTTTCTGAGCGGTGTTTCCTGCATCTGGTTCCGAAGGAGGAACGGAACCGTGTTGCCGGAAGGCAGGGCAGGGACGGTATTGCGTACATGATATGGAACGGAGCTTCCACAAATTTTCATAGACGAGGGGAATAAATAGGTTATGATTTTTATGTCAATCGGGTATTGGAGAAAAGGCTCGCACCGTCCGGCGCGAGGCGGTTTTCCGGTATGGAACCCTTTTCCTATTAATTTAAAGTAATGACGGTGCAAGAAATAGCTGAACAGAGTTTGAAGAGCCTTCTGGCTTCGCTGGGGTTTTCCGCGGATATCGAAGTAACGGAAACGGACGGCATCGTGTGCCTGAATATTTCCTCCCCGGATTCACAGTACATCATTGGAGGGGACGGGGACAGGCTGGATGACCTTCAGTATCTGGTCAACCGCATGATCCAGCGCAAGATGGAAGATGCTCCCCGCGTGAAGGTGGATTGCGACCATTACCGGGAGCGCAACGAAGCCCGTTTGCTGGAAAAGGCCCGTTCCCTGGCCGAACGCGTCCAGGAGAGCGGCAAGCCGATGAAGATGCCTCCGTTGAATGCCTACCACCGTCGCCTGGTGCATAATGCCCTTCAGTCCATGGAAGGAATTGTGACGGAGTCCGAAGAAGGGGACAGCCGTTACAAGCGCATTACCATCAGAAAGGGCTGATGGATGGCAGTTTATTCATGAGGGCTTTAGCGGTCATTGCGTTTTTGGCGCTGGCGTTTCCGGGACGTGCGGAAATGGATGCCCTTTCCGTCTCCTGTTCTGCGGCTCCCTCCCTTCCCTCCCCTGTTCTGGTTGTGTACGGTTCAGAGGAACCTGGTTCAGCGGAAGCCCGTTGGTTGAAAGCTCTCCAGCCGGGCACGGAAGAACGCCGCACGCTGGATGAATATGTGCGTGACGTGCAGTTTGTCACGGTTCCCAGACATCCTTCCGTGAAGGATTGGGAAGAAGACGGCAGCCTGTCCCGTGCGGCGATGCATGGTGTGCGCATGCTGCCTTCCGTGGTTTTTCTTGACTCCAAGGGACGTGTATTCGACCTGGTGGAAGGAGGGTCCTCTGCAGCTTCCCTACGGGAAAAAGTGTCCCTGCTTGCGGAAAAAGCGCAGCGCGTGCGGCCGGTGACGCGGGTGAATGATATTCCGAAGGGCGGGGACCCTGCGGCAGAAGCCTCCGCCATTTGCCGGGAGCTGGAACAGGTGCCTCCGGAAGCCTGGTTCCGGGATTATCCTGGCACCATGAAGCGTCTGGAAAAATTGAACTGTACGGTTCCGGCTTTTCTGAACGCCCGGGAGGCGGCCCTTCGTCTGGAGAAAAACAGGAAAACGGCCGAATTGCTTGGCGAGTCTTTCCGGGCCAGCAAAGCTTCTTCCATACGAACATGCCTGGAAGCATGGCGTGCCTGCGCGGATGACCCCTCGTTATCCGTGGAGGAGCGCCAGTTAATTCTGCTCTCCATGGTGCATCCCCTCTGGGTGCGGCTGGAAAAGGTTCTGTACCGGGAAGCCCACACTCCGGAAAGCGAGGATGCCTTCAACCAGGCGGTTGCGGTTTTGGAAGAGGTCCGGGACATGAACCGTTCCAGCGTTTGCGGCAGACGGGCGCACCAGCTCAGGGAAGAGCTGAGAAGAGCCCGTCTGGCGGCTGCGCGGTATGATTGATGTGTCTTTCCTGAGTTGCCGGAAATGGACAGGAAGGCCCCCCTGCTTCCGTCACGGAATCAAGGGATGCGTTTTCTTCCGTGATTCCTCTTTCCACAGGAAGGACCGGGCAAATTGGCTTGATTTTGCCCCTGTCCGGGGCTAGTCTTCGAACCGTTATGACAGATTCATCCATCCCGGACATGATGGCGGAGGCTCGCCGAGGCCAATGGACTGACCAGCAACTGGCCGCCAAGGCTGTGGAACTGGCGGAGTCCATTTTAAAGCAGTCGAATGCCGGGATGAGAGGGAAAGAGAAGAGGCAGGCGCAGCAAATGGAGCGCATGATGAATGATCCGGCGGGCAAGGCGTTTACGCTGGCGCTGGCGGATCGGGTGTTCCGTCCTTCTTCTCCGGCGCGGGGCGCGGAGTTGTTCCGCTATCTTCTGGACGGATATGGCGTTCCCCGTTATTTGTCTGCGGCCGACCGTTTCGCCATGAAGATGGGGGGGAGATTTTCCGCTCAATTTCCGGGTGTGGTCATTCCCGTGATTACCAGCCAGTTGAGAAAGGAGAGCTCCAATGTCATTCTTCCTGCCGAGGATGGAAAACTGCGCCCCCACCTGCGCCGCAGGCGCAAGGGCGGCATCCGGATGAACATCAACCAGTTAGGGGAGGCCATTCTGGGTGAAAGCGAGGCGCACCACCGTCTTCAGCAGGTCGTGGACCGGCTGACAGACAAGGACTGTGACTATATTTCCGTCAAGATTTCAGCCATTTTCAGCCAGATTCATCTGGTAGCCTTTGAAGAAACCGTCAAATTGATTCAGGAGCGCCTGCGCATCCTGTATCGGGCGGCCATTACCAATGCGGTGACGTTGCCGGACGGTTCCAGAAAGCCCAAGTTCGTGAATCTGGATATGGAGGAATACCGTGATCTTCATCTGACGGCGGAAGCGTTCAAACGTACGTTGATGGAGGATGAATTCATGCATCTGGAGGCGGGAATTGTGCTCCAGGCCTATTTGCCGGATTCCTGGGAGGAGCAAATGAAGCTGTGCGCCTGGGCGAAGGAACGCGTGGAGCAGGGGGGAGCGCGCATCAAAATACGCCTGGTGAAAGGCGCCAACCTGGCGATGGAGAAGGTGGAGGCCTCCATGCATGGCTGGGCGCAGGCCCCATATGGCACGAAAGCCCAGGTGGATGCCAATTACAAGAGAATGCTCCATTACGGCTGCATGCCGGATAATGCCAGATATGTGCAGTTCGGCGTGGCTTCCCACAACCTGTTTGATTTGTGTTATGCCATGCTGTTGCGTGAGCGGGAAGGCGTGCGTGACCAGGTGGAATTCGAAATGCTGGAAGGGATGGCGAACCATCAGGCGCGGGTCATCCGCCAGGCGGCGGACGGTCTGCTCCTTTATGCCCCCGTGGTTCTGAAGGAAGATTTTCACAGCGCCATTGCCTACCTGGTGCGGAGGCTGGATGAAAATACCAGTGAGGAGAACTTCCTGCATGATCTCTTCGGCATGACGCCGGGGTCCCGGAGCTGGGAGGTCCAGAAAAAGAGGTTTTTGAAGGCCTGTCAGGAAAAGGATGAGGTGAAGTACGGACCCAACCGCACGCAGAACCGCGCTGCGGACCCCATTCAGCCTTCACATTACCGGGATGCCTTTGCCAACGAGCGGGATACGGACTGGTCTCTGAGGCAGAATGCGGAATGGATCAACGGGATGATTGCCGCGGAGAAGGAAAAATCCGGCGAGGAAATCCCTCTGGTTATAGAGGGTGAGGAAATTACGACTAATCTGTGGGGCGTGGGGCGCGATCCGTCCCGCCATAATGAAGTTTCCTATAAATTCGCTTATGCGGACTTTGACCAGGTTGAACATGCCTTGGTCACGGCGGACAGGGCCCGTTCCTCCTGGGCGTCCAAAAGCATTGGCGAACGCGCTGAAATCCTGCACCGGGCGGCGCAGGAGCTGTCCAGAATCAGGGGGGAAGCTATTGCTGCCATGGTGAGGGATGCCGGGAAGGCTCCCACGGAGGCTGATGTGGAGGTGAGCGAGGCCATAGACTTCTGCCGCTATTACGCGGAAGGCCTGGACCGCGACGGAATGAACGACGGCGTGGAAATGTCCCCGCTGGGTACTATTTGCGTAATGTCTCCCTGGAATTTCCCCTTCGCCATTCCGACGGGCGGTGTAGCTGCCGCCCTGATGGCGGGAAATGCCGTGGTGTTCAAACCGTCTGAACTGGCCGTTTATACGGCTTGGCAGATTGTACAGGCGTTCTGGCGCGCCGGTGTGCCTAAAAACGTCCTTCAATTCGTGCCGATGCCGCGCAATGAAATTTCCCGCAAGTTTTTGATGGACCCCCGCTTGAACGGCGTGATCATGACGGGATCCTTCCGCTCCGGGAAAATGTTGCGCGAACTGCGGCCTGACCTGCATGTGCTGGCTGAAACCAGCGGAAAGGATGCCATGATCATCACCGCTACGGCTGATCCGGATCAGGCTGTAAAGGATTTGGTGAAAAGCGCTTTCGGTCATTCCGGACAGAAGTGTTCCGCCGCCAGCGTGGCTATTGTGGAGGCTTCCGTTTATGACAATCCCGCCTTTTTGCGTCAGTTGAAGGATGCCGCCGCCAGCCTGAAGGTAGGCGGGTCCTGGGAAGTCAACTCCGTGGTGACGCCGCTCATCAGGGAGCCGGAAGGGAATCTGCTCCGTGCGCTGACGCAGCTGGAACCCGGGGAGGAATGGCTGCTCAAGCCGGAACCTTCGGAAGACAACCCGTGCCTCTGGTCTCCCGGCATCCGGCTGGGGGTGAAACCGGGAAGCTGGTTCCATCAGACGGAATGCTTCGGTCCGGTATTGGGAATCATCCGTGCGGAAAACCTGGAGGAAGCCATTGACATCCAGAACGACTCCGAATTTGGCCTTACCGGCGGCCTTCAGTCCCTGGATGAACGGGAAATTGCCTTGTGGAAAACTAAAGTGCAGGTGGGCAACGCGTACATCAACCGTGTCATCACCGGCGCCATTGTCCGCCGCCAGCCGTTCGGTGGGTGGAACCATTCCTCCATGGGGCCTGGAGCCAAGGCCGGAGGTCCCAACTACCTTACCATGCTGGGAAGTTGGGAGGAAAAGGCGCTGCCCCAAAAGCTGCGTACGCCGGGTGAACGTATCTCCGGACTGGTGGAAAAACTGTGTTCCGAGCTGCCGGACTGCGCCAAGCGCATCCGTTCTGCGGCCGGGTCCCAGGCCAAGTGGTGGATGGAGGAATTCGGCGTGGAACATGATCCCTCCCGTGTTTACGGAGAAAATAATACCTTCCGCTATATCCCGGTGAAGGGAATTCTGGCCCGTGTGGAAAACATGTCCGACGATAACGTCGCCATTCTGCTGCTGGGGGCGAAACTGTGCGGGGTGCTCCTGCACCTGAGCATAGGGACGAGCCGCCCTTGGATTCAGAAAATGCATGGTTACTATGCTTCCCTGACGGTGGAAACGGAAGCGGAATTGATCGTCCGGATGCCGGAAGCGCTTCAAGGCGTACGGTTCCTGCGTGGAACAGATATTTCCGAGGCTCTGGCCAATGCCGCCCGTGCCCGGGATGTGGAAGTACTGGACCGTCCCGTGCTTGCCAATGGGCGGTTGGAGCTGCTGGGTTATTTCCGGGAACAGGCTGTTTCCGAAACCGTTCACCGCTACGGCAATCTCATCCCGCCGCCGGGCAGTTTTAAAACAGGACAGCGTGTGAAGGGTAGGGAAGGCCTGAATCCCGGCTTCCGGGTATCTTAGCCATAAAAATGAAGGGAAATCCTCCTGCCGGTTCAAAAGGAAAACATGGGTGTTGGGGGTGTTTCCCTTTCGTTTCGGAATAGCTCTTCACCGAAAGGAGAGGGGGGAAAGTTTCACTTGCAAGGAGGGAAGAGGAGTATCCTGTTGAATGAAATATGAACTTCGCCGAATGAGAAAATTTTCACCAGGCCTCACGGTGAACAATTCCGGTGGGGCGGGAAAAGGTTCCATGATCCTTATGGAGGAAGAGGCGTGGAAGTCTGCAGGAAGCGCAGGCTTTCCCGAAGAGCTTTCCCCTGTTGCCGGGGGAGGGATTGGGTGCTTTTTGCTTCTTTTCTCCATTTAATGATAGAACGTTTCCGGGAAACGGGTATATTATCAGGAACGTTTGCGATGACGCGGCGCTGTTTTTTCCACGTAACCATGAACACCAACCAATCATTGAATTCCCGCGGCAGCCACATCGTCTCTGGGTGGATTTTCTGCGTATCCTGGCCTGCTTCCTCGTTGTCCTGGCCCATTGCTGTGATCCGTTCGTTGGAAGTTTTGACGGTTCCTTCAACTTTAAATCCGCTGTCTTCTGGGGAAGTCTGGTACGGCCGTGCGTGCCTTTGTTTGCCATGATCTCCGGAGTGTTGCTCTTTCCCGTCACCTTGGAAATGGGCGCTTTTTACTCCAGGCGCCTCAAGAGGGTGCTGGTTCCGCTCATTGTCTGGTCACTGGCGCTTCCCTTGCTCTACTTCGGATACTTTGCCGCAGGCGTTCAAACGGCCAGCCCCAATATCGTGATGGACACTTATACATGGAGCGCCACCGTCGGCAAGCTGTATACCTTCTTCTTCAACTTCAATTATGATACCACGCCCCTGTGGTACGTATACATGCTGGTGGGCCTGTACCTCTTCATGCCCATCATGAGCGCGTGGCTGACGCAAGCCAGGAGGAAGGATGTGAAAATCTTCCTGGGCATCTGGATATTCAGCATGACTCTCCCCTACATCCAGATGCTTGCTCCGGCACTGGGGTATGAGGGCAATTACGGCAATATGGGTATTCTGGGTGTTTGCGATTGGAATCCGTATGGTATGTTTTATAACTTTTCCGGATTCCTGGGATACATGGTGCTGGCGCATTACCTGACCAAATACCCGCTGGCCTGGAGTTGGAAAAAAACGCTGTCCATTACTATTCCCCTCTTTTTGATTGGTTTTGCCGTTACGTTCTTCGGCTTTCTGGAAACGCAGAAGCACTTCCCCGGTCAATATTCCAAGCTGGAAGTGCTCTGGTATTTCTCCGGAATCAATGTATTTCTGATGACCTTTGCCATCTTTACCATCGTCAGCCGGCTCAGAATCAAGGCTGGTCCAGTGCTGAGCAAGGTGGCGGCGCTTACTTTCGGCGTGTATCTGTGCCACTTCTTCTTTGTCCAGTGCTCCTATGACTTCGTGAACTTCATCGGGCTGGGAAGGCTGCCCTCCGCCGTAAAAATTCCGTTGATGGCCTGTCTGGCCTCCGCTGTCTCCGCGGCGTTGGTATGGCTGTTGAGCCTGAACAGGTGGACGCGCAAAAGCATCATGTAAACCGCAGATATTTTTCGCAGGTCGCTTCGGGGACACGGCAGTACCGGGATGTCTCTTCTTTTGTGGAAAAGAGAATGAAACGGTTTCCGGGGAGAGGCCTGCAAAATTCTGGACGGGAAAGAGGGAACAGGCTAGGATGTCCCAGCATCGTGTACAGGCCTAGGTTGCCGGAGATGCGGGCTTTTTAACGCATGAAAAGCTCCTTTCCCGGTCTCCCTTCCGCCGACCCCAAGCTCACAGAAAATTCCCGGGACACCGGCGATTTTCGTAATCCGTTGGGGTTCTAATCTTGACAACTATCATCTCTTTTTCACGGCCTGGAATCTTTGTACCTCCCATGGGAGGTTGGCGCAAAACACCCGTTGCACTGTTGATAATCAAACCATAGACGTTCAGGAGTCGCACTCTCACGAGTGCGTGGATTGAAACCTTCATTGCCCTGCTGCAGGGCTTCACCAAGTTTGGTCGCACTCTCACGAGTGCGTGGATTGAAACGCGTCGTGAATAAATGAAATGCCGTAATAATCCGTCGCACTCTCACGAGTGCGTGGATTGAAACTATCGTGTTGTCAAATGTTTTTTGTTTTTGTATGGTCGCACTCTCACGAGTGCGTGGATTGAAACACCGCCAGGCCGGGAAAAGTCATCATCGAATGCGGTCGCACTCTCACGAGTGCGTGGATTGAAACCGCTTCGGCGCGTCCGGCATGGGGGTCGTCGATGGTCGCACTCTCACGAGTGCGTGGATTGAAACCGGTTTTCCCGGAATCGTAGTTGCACATTTTCGAGTCGCACTCTCACGAGTGCGTGGATTGAAACTTTTCCGGAAACGCTCATGAGCCTGGTGTTGATTGTCGCACTCTCACGAGTGCGTGGATTGAAACCGGCTGGTCGAGGGTCTTTTTTTGCTCATTTAATGTCGCACTCTCACGAGTGCGTGGATTGAAACTTTTCTAACAGGTTTTTTGTTTTTTCTCTTAGGAGGTCGCACTCTCACGAGTGCGTGGATTGAAACTTTCAGGTGCAAGGAATCTCCGTGGACGACTGTTGTCGCACTCTCACGAGTGCGTGGATTGAAACCGTTTTTTAGTGATATAAAAAAGCCATCACAGAGGTCGCACTCTCACGAGTGCGTGGATTGAAACGTTGCGCACCCGTCGCCGCAGGCATTGATTGACGGTCGCACTCTCACGAGTGCGTGGATTGAAACTTTCCGTCCGCGGCTTTATCGCCTTTTACCGCCCGTCGCACTCTCACGAGTGCGTGGATTGAAACCAGTTCGGTTTGACTTTGGAGCCTAATTTGATTTCGTCGCACTCTCACGAGTGCGTGGATTGAAACACATTCAGAAAACGAAGGTTTACGAGGAGGAAAAGGTCGCACTCTCACGAGTGCGTGGATTGAAACGGAATCACGGTATGGGATGAGGCCCATGTCGTGGGTCGCACTCTCACGAGTGCGTGGATTGAAACAGCTTGTCGACGCAGCATTTGCGTTCAAAATATCGTCGCACTCTCACGAGTGCGTGGATTGAAACAGCTTTAACGGGTTCCATATTGATTGCCCATGCGGTCGCACTCTCACGAGTGCGTGGATTGAAACTCTTAATTTTTCGTACTAGATTCACAGTCAGTTTGTCGCACTCTCACGAGTGCGTGGATTGAAACAAGTAGTAGCCGGAGAATTGACAAATCAAATGATGTCGCACTCTCACGAGTGCGTGGATTGAAACACGTTGTAGGACAATCTCCCATGTACTATGAGGGTCGCACTCTCACGAGTGCGTGGATTGAAACCATATCATAATCGCCCGTTTCCTCGTCATACCTTGTCGCACTCTCACGAGTGCGTGGATTGAAACGCAATGGCACGAGCGCGGCAGATGGTCTTTGGAGGTCGCACTCTCACGAGTGCGTGGATTGAAACCAGATACTGGTTAATTTCCTCCGGGTCATAGGTACGTCGCACTCTCACGAGTGCGTGGATTGAAACCGCTTGTGCGGCGGGTAGTCCGGCGCCGTAGGTGAGTCGCACTCTCACGAGTGCGTGGATTGAAACCTTTCATTTTAGTTTAGTTTAGTGTTTCTTTTCGTCGCACTCTCACGAGTGCGTGGATTGAAACCCGGTGAAGGACAATCTCCCATGTACTATGAGGCGTCGCACTCTCACGAGTGCGTGGATTGAAACCATATTGAACGCCCATGCGAAGGCTTGACGGGCGGTCGCACTCTCACGAGTGCGTGGATTGAAACGGTTCCGTTGCCACGAGTAACGGCACGGACAAGCGTCGCACTCTCACGAGTGCGTGGATTGAAACCGAAGTGAACAAGGCCATCCCCACTATCCCGACTGTCGCACTCTCACGAGTGCGTGGATTGAAACCGCATACTCATGGCATGCGCCCGTGTACTTGCTAGTCGCACTCTCACGAGTGCGTGGATTGAAACATTGTTTTTGTTCCTTTCATTTTAGTTTAGTGTTGTCGCACTCTCACGAGTGCGTGGATTGAAACAAGGAGAGTGTGCAGGGGTTCATCCTTTGAAGAGGTCGCACTCTCACGAGTGCGTGGATTGAAACTCTTAATTTTGCGAACCAGATTCACAGTCAGTTTGTCGCACTCTCACGAGTGCGTGGATTGAAACACCCGGAGGGAAAGAATTTAAGACATTGTATCTGGTCGCACTCTCACGAGTGCGTGGATTGAAACGTTTCCCCGGTGCGGGTGATTTGCGTGTATGCCAGTCGCACTCTCACGAGTGCGTGGATTGAAACAGGTTATCAGATTTTATTATCTTGTCAAATAATTGTCGCACTCTCACGAGTGCGTGGATTGAAACGGGCTGGTACCCGTTGAAGCTGAATAACTACGCCGTCGCACTCTCACGAGTGCGTGGATTGAAACAATGTCCTCAGGGGAAAGGCTTTCATCTTCCCCGTCGCACTCTCACGAGTGCGTGGATTGAAACTTTGTATTTTGAGCCATTACCCAATTGCTTTTTGGTCGCACTCTCACGAGTGCGTGGATTGAAACAATGGCTTCACCGGGTTCCGGGGGCGCAAAGGCCGTCGCACTCTCACGAGTGCGTGGATTGAAACCCTGTTGCTGTCATGTCCCGTTTCAACGGTTCCGGTCGCACTCTCACGAGTGCGTGGATTGAAACCCTGAAAAGCGTGGGGAATCTCTGAGGCGCGATTGTCGCACTCTCACGAGTGCGTGGATTTAGATGTCGTAGACTGAACGACCTAATATCCCTGGAATAAGAAGGAGCTGTTGGCTATAACGCTCATTAAAAACACCCTTCATTTTTAGTGAAGGGTGTTTTGACATTCGTGAAAAGAAACAGCTCAGAAGCCTTCAATCATTTCCGGGGTTAATCCCGGTAGATCATATTTCTTTACAATATTTCCGTCCTCGGAGACTTCAATGGAGTGGTGGACTTTCGCAGAAGAATATTGACCACTTTTACAGTTATGTTCCCACCAAATGACTTTTTGAATAGACATGCTGCCTTCCGGTCGTGCAGAGGAGGCGTCTCCTTCAAACATCTGAGGAAGAACTTGTTTGAAAATGGAGGCATCTTCATCCGAGAAGCCTGTGAGTTCTGCCAGCTGTGGATTGATTGCTCCAAAGAAGACATAGGTGCCCTTGTCCACCCGGTGCTTCATGCCCATGGTGTCGGAAGATTTTTTGCTGCCGTCTCCGTCATTGCTGACACTTTTCGTAATTTGTGTACTAGTGATATTCACTGTATCTTTGCTAAAGGCTGGTTGAATGGTGACTGGGCCTCTGATTCCTATGGAGACGCCGGTGCCTTTTGCCGCATCTTTGTCTTTTAAGGCAAAGACCTGTCCAAAAGCTCTCACATCGTACCATTCCTGACAGGCTTTTTGTGCCAGTTCAGCAGACGTACCTTTTTGTTTCAGGATGGGAGTAGCACGTTCTTTCAATGTTTTATAGTCGTCTATACGTCTGTCGTCTGACTGGACAAAGATGTTTTGTCCCATGTCCATCAGTTTATTGCGGATTTTTCTTTTAAGACAGACATCGGAGATTTCTCCGAGTCCTTCCAAGGTGGTTCTGGGCCGGTTGCCATCGAGAGGGTCTCCGTTGGGGTTAGCGTTCGTAACGGTAAAGATGACGGCAAAGTCGATTTTATGATTAAGGCTCATGATGTGGTTTTATAGTGTTGAATTAATGTTTTATTCTAAGATTTATTTTGCCAGTTCAGCATTTTTTTCTTCTTTAGTTTTGTAAATGAAGGCTCTCTGGCAGTGGTAACCGAGGAGGTAGGCGCCGGTTAATGGTCCGTTATCCATGAACTGTCCCATGAGGAATGTTTCCATGATATTGTCTATGTAAGCATCATAGCTTTTCAAGAAAGAAACGGTGTTTTCATTTTTCTTCAAAATGTTGCGATAGGGCTGAATGCTTTTTTCCAGCATGGGCCATGTTTCTGACGGTCTTTGCTGGAACCGCTGCATAAGTTTTTCCGCATTGGTGGGGCGGGAGGTTTTCGTGATATTTAATGCTGATGTTTCGATGGCTTCTGCAACGGCTAAAAGACGGCCGAAGAGGTAACTGCGATCTGTGATTTTTGGATCAAGGCTCATGGTATCTGAGGACGAAGTATTTGTTTGTGGATGATTATAAAGATAAACGGAACAGGATACTCCCAAGGTCATTTCCCATTCCCACCATTCCATGGCATGTCGTTTGGATGTCTGGAGAACACATTGTTTTTCCAGGTCCGGAGGAATGGGAAGATTGTGAAGAATACAGGGTAGTAGTCTGGAGAGGGCGTGTTTGCGTAGTTTATCGTCTACCTTTATTCCATACGCTGCTTTGACAATCATGGAGATAGACGGCGCGCCAATATAAGATCGGTCATTTCCTTCTTTGTCTTTAGGAAGGCGTTGTTTCCATCTGGCTTTGGAATGCCAGGAAAGCAGGTTGTTAAGGTATTCGGAGACGGTGAATTCCTGAAAGCTCGAGAGGGACATGCGCCCCGGCGACGCAGAATTCAAGCTGAGAACAAGAACACGGTTTTTAATATCGTTTTCATTCAATGATGTCCGCAGCAGCTCTTTTCCTCCTCCGGAGAGTTCTTTTTTAAATTGCTTAATCAATTGGGTAACTTGGTCATTCGGTGTTGGCTGGTCGGGCGTGTAGTGTTCCCATTCCTGCACATTGCCACAGGGAGACGGAACTTTCAACAGACCGGGAGACCAGGCGAGAACGACAAGATCTCCATCATACCAGCCTTGGCGAGAGATAAGCCAGCGAAGCGCGCTGTGGGCTTTTTGGGTGACTTCCGTACTTACTCCGCACGCTTCATCCGCTTCAATGAATCTGCCGCGGTAGGTATAGCCGGAACTGTCATTGGAAGAAATGAGTTTGGCTTTGTCGCCGGCGTTTCTGATGCGTGCCGGGTGAGTGGTTGCCAGAGGCGCTGTTTTTCCCAGGACATAGCACATCCCTTCTTTGTTGGCCTTGGATTCCGTATAAATCCGCCAGGATTCGTACATGGCGGGGTCTTCATACACTTCCGGAGGGCTTCCATCCCTGCTGTTGACCTTCCATCTTATGAACGCATTTTCCTGGGTGGATGCTCCCAGGATTTCAAAGATGTCGGGCATTTCCCGTTTGTCCCCTTTCCATACAGGAAGCAGAGTGTTGGTGGAATCTTCCGCATATAGGATTCCCCCGTTGATCAAGTCCGTGATCAGGGATTTTTTACGAATATAGGCCAGAACGGCGTTCAGTTTAACATTACCGGGATCAAATGCCGCCCATTCCGATAATTGCTGTTCATATTGTTCGTAGGATTCCTGAAGGGTTTTGAGTTGCTTTGTCCGTTTGGCCGGGGATTCTTCCGGAGGAAAATAGTCAGCGTTATCACCTGCCACGTATTGGAGCTTGTCACACAGAGGGTGGGCACAGGCTCCGCTGGTGCGGCCTCCTGAGGCTTCCGTAACGGGGATGATGGTGGGTTGACTGTTCTGATTGTTGATGGATGCATTAATTAGCTCTCCCTGTTTGTTCAGTGTGATGGTGATGTGAGCATTCTGCATGCTGTGGTACAGCGGCAGAAGAGGGGTAATGAGGCGTTCTTTCCTGTTGCCGTGGGCCGGTTCTTTGTCAATACGACCCACATAATCACGGTTTTGTTCATAGGTGGCGTATAAGGCGTACATCCAGTTCATCTTTTTCTTTTTCCTTTCATTCTCTCAGGCTCAGATCATTCAGTCCGCTGGATCTTGGCGGACATGCCGCCATGGGGCGTACATGCTTGACAATTTCGCATGCTTCAGGGCGCACGAAGCGGATCATTCCATTTTCCATGACCGGACGCCAAAAACGTATGGAAAGCTCCTCTTTTCCCGTTTCATCCGGATAATTGAAACCATGGAACATGAGTCCGAAAGACGTGTTTCCATATTGGTCATAGAATCCCTTTCCTTCTCCAAACCGGCATGGTTCCACGTATCCCTGGCATTCCCTGGTTCCCAACGCGATGTCCCTACGTCCTCCGCGGTCAATCATGCGACGGGCAATTTCATAATGCTTGCCGTCGATCCGGTCCTTGGACATATCCGGACGGTACATGTTCCATTCAAAATGAGCCTTGACTTGATATTCCACATCTTGAAGGTAGGTATATACGGATAAATCCGCCCCAGCTTCATGATATTTGATCAGTTTCATATTTTTGGGAACCAGGCGGATAGGGCGCATTATTCTCACCTCGTCAATTAACCAGATCAGGGTGGGTTTCCAGTAGACCGCCTTTACAATTCCTTTCAGGGCTTCATAAGTGGGGATTTGATAAGAACATTTTTCTCCGCCTATCCGGGTGAGGGGGTCGGAGAAAAGCGCATATTTCCCGTAGACCTTAAATTCGATTTGATTAAGCATGAATATGAAGCTGTTGAAATTTTTAAATCCGGGAAACGGTCAGCGCACCGGAAGTCTCTCCGGGGTCTGTGAGAAAGCCCAGAAATGGATCATATTTATTAGGTACTGTTGTATAAATATCCACTCCTTCCTGTATACGCATGATGTCTCCAGAATTCAAGTATTTTTCAAGAAGTTGGCTGGAAATCGCGACGGAATAGGCTCTGGCTTTTTGGATCCATTCATTCCATTGTTCCCATTCTTCATCCGTATGAGGATTCATGTTCCAGAGTTTTTCCCTGCATTCTTCCCCTCTTCCATAAGGGGTGATAACAGCTATTGTATCATCCTTGATTGGATGATAGTGGCGTGCTGCCGAGTCAAAGGCCTGGAAAAGACGGAGGGGAGCATATTTGGACTGCTGACGGGAATGTGTCATCAGTTTGGAATTTTGAGATAGCGCATCCTCCATGTTGGTGGCGACGTCGGAGCATATAAACGGGTAGGATAGATGATCATGATTATGAGAGCGGGTGAGCTTGCCGTAGAATTCCTTAAAATAGAGCGAAACGGATTTATTTCCCAGAATTCCTCCTTCTTCAGGATCACAAATCATTCCCATAGCAATTTCCCTTCCGATTTCAAGTTCCGGTAGAAAATCCAGTCTTTCCAGATTGCCTGCGGGATTAATCAGGATAACTCTTCCCCCGGAACGGTTGGCGTCCCTGTTGCATCGGCCTGCCGCCTGAGTGCAGGAATCCAGGCCGGCCACGCTCCGTATGATTACGTCAAAGTCTACGTCCACTCCGGCCTCAATGAGGCCGGTACTGATGCACACAACGGCTTTTCCCTTCCTTCTGGCCTTTTCCAGAGATTTTTTGTCAATACGGTTCGTGATGATTTCTTTCCTGTGGGCAGGGCACATATTGGTGCTGAGGTGGAAAACGTCCGCCTCTGTATTCAGGTCCCGGCAGGCGCAGGCCAGTTTGGAGGCCAGTTTTTTGGTGTTTACGATGACGAGGGTGGGGCCTTTGGAAGAAGCTTGCTCCATGATGAAGTCCCTCATTTTTTCTACAGTCCAGTAATTGGAGGGTTTCCGTTCACAGACAACCTCGCATTGACGGAATTGGCTAAATTGATCGAAGTAAGCTTGGCTGTCCGGAATAATAGGTGTTTCGATGAGATGAGCATGCGTTCCGTCTTCCGTGGCAGTTTCCGGAGGAGTAGCCGTACAGCGGATGGTGCTGCTGTGGCAGATGCCGGCGAGAAAATCCAGCGAATGTTCAAAAAGCCGTAGTGAGGTTGGGGGAATAGCTTGCACTTCGTCAAAAATAACAACGGCATTTGCCAGGGAGTGCATGCGCCGCACATACTGTTTGCCGGATGCATATAAGGCATTCAAGTATTGGACGGATGTAGTGAGTACAATGGGAACGTTCCATGTTTGAGTGGCTTCCATGTACCAGGTTTTTCTTTCCGGTGACCATGGTTCCATTTCTCCCTCCTTGTTAAGGGTTTCCTTCACCAGATTGGAATGATGCTCCAGGATGCAGTCTTTATATTCATTTCCAAGTACTTTCCGGATGGCATTGGCCGTTTGGTCAAGAATGGAGGTATAGGGAATGATGTAAATGATGCGTGACAAATGGTGCCGCCGTGCATGTTCCAGGGCAAATCTAAGGCTTGAGAGGGTTTTGCCTGCACCGGTGGGAAGTGTAAGGTTCCACTTGCCAACTCGTCCTGGCGCAGCTTGAAGGCACTCCTGCGACATGGCTGCCCGGCTTTGATTGATGGGAGTATCAGCCTTGAATTGTTCGAGATGTTTATTCAAGTTTTTTAACATTCCTTCCCAATCCGGTTCCGGAATGCTTTCGTAGCTTCCTTTTCCAGAAGCACTAGTGTAATCCGCTTCGATAAGGCTGCTCAAGCAGAACCGTGCGATTAGTCCGGCATGGAATGCTTGTTTTTTTGGACAGTGGCCAAACAGTGTTGTAAGGAGGGTGTAAACATTCTTGAATTCCGTGGCCAGTTCCGTTTTTTTCAGGAGAGAGTAGTAATGCTCTTTCTCCTGAAACGTCAATTTGGACAGGATTTCATCAAGATGGGTTTTCTCGCCGGATTTTTCCATGCGCTTGGAGAATACGTCATCTCCGGGCATCGTGCCACGGAAGCAGTCAATGAGAGCAGAGTTGTGATGGGAGGCAATACATAAAGCAATGATTTGCCGGAAGATAAAAAATTCTTCAGAGTCCTCCGGGATGGGGAAATAATTCCAGACAAACTGGGCTCCAGCAGTGGAATGGTCTATGCCGCCTTTTGGAATTGGAGGACTGATATGTTGAGAGAGAGCATCCATGTATTGCTGAAAGTCTGCACTCATTTTGCCGAAGTCGTGCATGCCGCCGATCAAGGCTCCAAATTGCGATAGCCCTAAGGGAGCAAGCAGGGTGGACATCGTACGGGCACATTCTTGTTCGTGAGTGGAAAGAGACTGATGGGGGCGAGCCTGATACATGTGAAACTATCATAGGTTCCATATGATCATTTGCAATATATGAATTGATTAATTTAGTATTTTATTTAGTGTTTCACCCTGAACAGAATTTCCAAGATGTCTTCTTCCTTTTTTTCAGTGCCCCTGGCGGCATTACAGCATTACTTGTATTGTCCCAGGCAATGCGCACTGATTCATCTGGAATGCGCGTGGGCTGATAATCAATTTACGGCGGAGGGGAATGTATTTCATGAACGGGCGGATTCCGGCATGACGGAAAACCGCGGGCGAAAGAGGATCCTGCGTTCTCTTCATATTTCTTCCCTCCAATGGGGAATTCACGGCATTGCGGATGTCGTGGAGGTTGTTTATGCTGAGAAAGGCGGCATTCCCGTATCCATGACGCCCGTGGAGTACAAGGTTGGCAAGCCCAAACCGCACCGTGCGGATGAAGTGCAGGTGTGCGCCCAGGCCTTGTGCCTGGAAGAAATGTTTGGGTTGGAGATTCCCTCCGGTTTTCTGTTTTATGGAAAGACCCAGAAAAGGATGGAGGTGGTATTTGATGAAGAGCTGCGTATTCTGACAGCCGAGGCTATCAGGAATGCCAGGGAGGTTTTAACCGGGGAAGTGACGCCGCCGCCCATGTATTCCAAAGCCTGCAAATCCTGTTCCCTGGTCAATGACTGTCTTCCTAACGTTTGCCGGGAGCACAGGCAGACCATGAAAGCCCGGGTGGATAGTGTGTTTGAAGACAGCTTGGAAACAAGTGAAGCCGATGATTTATGAAGAAGCATTTAAATACATTGTTTGTGACGCTGGAAGGATGCTGGCTGTCCAAGGATGGCGATACTGTAAAAGTCAATGCGGAAGGAACGTGTCTGCTGAGGGTTCCCCTCCATAACTTGGAGGGTATTGTGACGCTGGGATGGGACATAGGAGTTTCCCCTTATTTGATGGGAGCCTGTGCGGAACGCGGCATCACGCTTTCCTTCTGCAATCCTTACGGTAAATTTCTGGCTGGCGTACAGGGCTTCATGAAGGGAAATATCCTGTTGCGCCGGGAGCAATACCGCTGGGCTGATGATGAGGCAAGATGGGTTGGCGTTGCCCGGGAAATGATAGGAGCCAAAATTGCGAATTGCCGCAGTCTGCTTTTAAGGGCGCAAAGAACATACGGGAAAGATTTGTCGGAGGCGATCGATCGTCTGGCGGCTTTTTGCCGCATGGCACGTGGATGCAATTCCGGAGACATGTTGCGGGGCATTGAAGGTTCCGCAGCGGAAACCTATTTTTCCTGCTTGTCCCATTGCCAGAGGACGGAAGATCCGGAGCTGGTGTTTGAAAGCCGCAATAGACGTCCTCCCAAAGATTGTTTTAATGCTCTTTTATCTTTTCTATACAGTTTGTTGTGCCATGACTCCAGGTCCGCCCTTGAAAGTTCCGGCATTGATGCCGCCGCAGGCTTTCTGCACCGTGACCGCCCGGGGCGTCCCGGAATGGCTTTGGATCTGATGGAGGAATTCCGGGCTCCTCTTGCCGATCGCCTGGCCCTTACCCTGATTAACCGCAAGCAGATATCCTCAGATGATTTTGACAAGGAAGAATCCGGAGCCGTTTTTTTGAAGGAAGATTCCCGTAAAAAAGTATTAAATGCCTGGCAGGAACGGAAAAAGACCGTTCTGGTGCATCCTTTTCTTCAGGAAAAAACCACCCTGGGATTGCTGATTCATATTCAGGCCCTTTTGTTGGCACGCCATTTGCGTGGGGATCTGGATTGCTACCCTCCGTTCATCGGCAAGTAAAACGAGCTGTTGTCATGTATATTCTCATTACGTATGATGTAGCTACGGATGACAAGGCCGGACAGCGGCGGTTGCGGCAAGTGGCCCGAGCCTGTGAAAATGTCGGACAGAGAGTGCAGAATTCCGTATTTGAATGTGAATTGCCTCCTGCTCAATTGGTTGACATCAGGAACAAGCTGCTTAAGATTATTGATAGCGAGAGTGACAGCCTCAGAATTTATCATATGGGGTCCAATTGGCATCATAAAATAGAACAATTGGGTAAGGAGAAAAGCTATGACATCTCTGGTTCCTTGATTATTTAAAGACTGTTGAACATGGCCTGTGCGCCAACCTCAAGCTCACACGAATTCCCCGGTAGGTCGGCGATTGGTGTAATGCATTGGGAATAGAAGATTGACAGATAAATACTCAGAAAGAGCAACCGTGCAATGACGGTCTTTTTAGGGAGGTTGGCGCAAAGTATGATTTGCTTTGTTGAGTAGCAATGTATAAGGTTGGGCGCAGTCGCACTCCGCAAGGAGTGCGTGGATTGAAACATTTTTTTAATTCTCTTCTTTTTTCGTCAGCTGCGTCGCACTCCGCAAGGAGTGCGTGGATTGAAACTGGCAGCTTGGGGAGGCGGAAAGAAAGCAGCAGGTCGCACTCCGCAAGGAGTGCGTGGATTGAAACAGGGTCTTCCGTGCCAAGGGGGCCACAATAGAGAGGTCGCACTCCGCAAGGAGTGCGTGGATTGAAACATCTTGTTTTCCCGGTCTCTCGGTGCGGGGGCGTCATGTCGCACTCCGCAAGGAGTGCGTGGATTGAAACTTTCAGCATGGTCCGGGTGCGGGCTTCCGTCTGGTCGCACTCCGCAAGGAGTGCGTGGATTGAAACCGGAGATATTCCGAAAACGGCGGCTACCGGGTGGGTCGCACTCCGCAAGGAGTGCGTGGATTGAAACAAGGGCGTCAGCTTTTTTGGCGGGCAAGTCCGCGGTCGCACTCCGCAAGGAGTGCGTGGATTGAAACGGCGTATAGGACGAGGGACAAGATTCCCGCGCCGGTCGCACTCCGCAAGGAGTGCGTGGATTGAAACCCCGGTCTCTCTATATATAGTAAGAGCGGATTCCGTCGCACTCCGCAAGGAGTGCGTGGATTGAAACTTTTGTGCCGTCTCCGGTTCCCCGGAAAAAGTCAGTCGCACTCCGCAAGGAGTGCGTGGATTGAAACTATTAGTTTGTTGATTGGTTTTACTTTAGCAGATTGTCGCACTCCGCAAGGAGTGCGTGGATTGAAACACCATCTTGCAATTTGATTTGATTGTTCATGATTGTCGCACTCCGCAAGGAGTGCGTGGATTGAAACCGATAGGGATTGATATTGAAAGGGTTGGAGATGGGTCGCACTCCGCAAGGAGTGCGTGGATTGAAACATGGCTTTAATTTCTTTCTATTGTTTTATTGTTCGTCGCACTCCGCAAGGAGTGCGTGGATTGAAACGGTCTAAGATAATGTCAATAGTCATAATGGTCTCCTGTCGCACTCCGCAAGGAGTGCGTGGATTGAAACTCATGGGACGTTGCCCCCGCCCTTGAAGCTTTGGTCGCACTCCGCAAGGAGTGCGTGGATTGAAACACGGAATCGGTACGGCATGCGGCACCCTTGAACCGTCGCACTCCGCAAGGAGTGCGTGGATTGAAACTGAGGACTGAGGCGGGCCGTCCGGTAGCACATACGTCGCACTCCGCAAGGAGTGCGTGGATTGAAACACCCGTAGGTAAAATAGACCATACCGCCGTGACACGGTCGCACTCCGCAAGGAGTGCGTGGATTGAAACTTTATCGGTTGCGGTTTTTCTTCGGCTCCCAATTGTCGCACTCCGCAAGGAGTGCGTGGATTGAAACCGGAGGATTGATTTATGGCCGTAGGCATTGATTTGTCGCACTCCGCAAGGAGTGCGTGGATTGAAACTTTTCGGAGAGCGGGCCAGGCTCGCGGCCTGTGTTGTCGCACTCCGCAAGGAGTGCGTGGATTGAAACCGGTCAATCCGGGTTTGCTGCGCCAGTAATCCGCCGTCGCACTCCGCAAGGAGTGCGTGGATTGAAACGGAATACCTACGTCGGAAAGCCGCGCCAGAGCAAGGTCGCACTCCGCAAGGAGTGCGTGGATTGAAACTTCGGCGACATACGGAAAACCTACAGGGCGGACCGTCGCACTCCGCAAGGAGTGCGTGGATTGAAACATTTATTCACGACGCGAACTACATCGAGGTCAACGTCGCACTCCGCAAGGAGTGCGTGGATTGAAACTGCTCGGTGGCAATGCGGCGCTGGTCCAGATACCGGTCGCACTCCGCAAGGAGTGCGTGGATTGAAACCGTCGTAGTCATGGCCCCCCGGATGGAAGTTAAGTCGCACTCCGCAAGGAGTGCGTGGATTGAAACAATGGCGCGGTCGTAGTCGATGATGACCAGGCAGTCGCACTCCGCAAGGAGTGCGTGGATTGAAACCAAATACATCCGGGCGTTGCCTGACCCGCATCATGTCGCACTCCGCAAGGAGTGCGTGGATTGAAACATCAGAGCGGGGTTCTGGCGCAGAATGTCCGTCAAGTCGCACTCCGCAAGGAGTGCGTGGATTGAAACCCGCTCTCCTTGGCGTCGCATCCAGGGATTCCAGTCGCACTCCGCAAGGAGTGCGTGGATTGAAACCGCTACTGCTTTGAAGGATGCCGCTTTTTTTAGGTCGCACTCCGCAAGGAGTGCGTGGATTGAAACGATTGAATGCAATGGCCTATTCTCTGCCCCGGAACGTCGCACTCCGCAAGGAGTGCGTGGATTGAAACCGGTCTAAAATTGGCGTGATGTTCGGCAATCCGGTCGCACTCCGCAAGGAGTGCGTGGATTGAAACCTTGATAGTTATATTTCATTCATGCCTTACGATAGTCGCACTCCGCAAGGAGTGCGTGGATTGAAACCCATCATGGAACATCAATAAAAACAACACTCTCAGTCGCACTCCGCAAGGAGTGCGTGGATTGAAACAATGAGCACGCCGATAATCTGGCGTCAATCGCCGTCGCACTCCGCAAGGAGTGCGTGGATTGAAACGTACCGGATTCCGGGACTACAGCGTCCGAAGGCGTCGCACTCCGCAAGGAGTGCGTGGATTGAAACCGGGTGGTCCCTAAGCCATAGCATCCATTGCGTTTGTCGCACTCCGCAAGGAGTGCGTGGATTGAAACCTGTCGGAAGAAGCCCTGATGAAAAAGTTTGGCGGTCGCACTCCGCAAGGAGTGCGTGGATTGAAACCGCTTTTTCGTCGAGGCTCGTGCTTTGAAGGATAGTCGCACTCCGCAAGGAGTGCGTGGATTGAAACGGGAAATTTTAGCCGAATTGGGGATAGATGCGGGTCGCACTCCGCAAGGAGTGCGTGGATTGAAACGGATAATGCGCCGTTGAAGAAGATTCAAACGGTCGCACTCCGCAAGGAGTGCGTGGATTGAAACCGCCTGAACACATAGGCATGTTTTCCGGGGCGGTGTCGCACTCCGCAAGGAGTGCGTGGATTGAAACGGCATGTGTCCGGTTGCGGCATTGATGGACAGGATGTCGCACTCCGCAAGGAGTGCGTGGATTGAAACCTCGTCATACCTTGGCAACCCCATTTCAATACAAGTCGCACTCCGCAAGGAGTGCGTGGATTGAAACCCACATGCTAATCATGTCCAGGTCCGCAAGAGCTGTCGCACTCCGCAAGGAGTGCGTGGATTGAAACCTGCTCTATGATTGTTTCAACCGCACCCGTGTGGGTCGCACTCCGCAAGGAGTGCGTGGATTGAAACATAATCCCATGAGGCAGGGGCTTGTGAATCATCCCAGTCGCACTCCGCAAGGAGTGCGTGGATTGAAACCACCGCGTCTAAGTAGTTAATGTCACCAAGGCGGGTCGCACTCCGCAAGGAGTGCGTGGATTGAAACCTTTTAGTTTTAGTGTTCTCATTTCCGGGGGGTTGTCGCACTCCGCAAGGAGTGCGTGGATTGAAACCGGCTCTATGATTGTTTCAACCGCACCCGTGTGGCTGTCGCACTCCGCAAGGAGTGCGTGGATTGAAACAGCTTGTGCGGCGGGCAATCCGGCGCCGTATGTGGTCGCACTCCGCAAGGAGTGCGTGGATTGAAACACCATCGTTTAATTTGATTTGATTGTTCATTGCGTCGCACTCCGCAAGGAGTGCGTGGATTGAAACCCACATGTGCATCATGTCAAGGTCGGCAAGAGCTGTCGCACTCCGCAAGGAGTGCGTGGATTGAAACAATGCCCTCATATCCATTGAAGCAGCGTTCGATATGTCGCACTCCGCAAGGAGTGCGTGGATTGAAACGTTAGGTTTGTTGTTTTAATCCCAATCCATAACGTCGCACTCCGCAAGGAGTGCGTGGATTGAAACAGGGTCGATGATGCCAATAGAGTTGCCGAACATGGTCGCACTCCGCAAGGAGTGCGTGGATTGAAACCACCTGTTCCCGGTTCCCGCGCAGCTTGACCAGGTCGCACTCCGCAAGGAGTGCGTGGATTGAAACGTAAGCCTAGCCTAACATTGTAAGTGCCGTCTAACGTCGCACTCCGCAAGGAGTGCGTGGATTGAAACTCATTTCCGCCGTCTACGGCGGTGGCTAATCCTGGTCGCACTCCGCAAGGAGTGCGTGGATTGAAACATAACTATTAAGGATTCTTAAACATTCCCCGTGTAGTCGCACTCCGCAAGGAGTGCGTGGATTGAAACGTTGATAATCATTGTTTAGGTCTCCTATCTATTGTCGCACTCCGCAAGGAGTGCGTGGATTGAAACTTTTTTTGAGTATTCGAAGCCGAACACGTGAACTGTCGCACTCCGCAAGGAGTGCGTGGATTGAAACCCGTACAGAGGCGCACAATGTTTGTATGCACTCCGTCGCACTCCGCAAGGAGTGCGTGGATTGAAACGTGATGAAGCAAATAAATGATGCCGGTGGCAATGGTCGCACTCCGCAAGGAGTGCGTGGATTGAAACAATGTAAAGTAGCTCAACGTCATTTCCGAATCGTGTCGCACTCCGCAAGGAGTGCGTGGATTGAAAAAGAAAAAGCTCTCCGAGCTTGTTTGGTCTAGAGAGCTTTTTTGTTCCATCATCTTGTTAAGTTGTCAGGAAGAGGAGTGATTATTGAAATTGAGTTCCGCGGGAGGAATGGCCTGGAGCAGAGCCAGGATGGGGTCCTGCGGTGCGGCGCCTATTTCCCGCTGGCGTTTGAATTCCTCCTCTTCCTGCTGAAGGGCCGCCAGTTTGGTGTCTTCCACCAGCGCCTTGAATTTGTCTGCCTGAGAGTATTCTCCGTCCTCGTCCCGGAAAACGCGGGCCAGCCAGCGGCGTTTTTCTTCCGTACTGAGCAGGGGATTGTTCATGTGCCGGGGAATGTATTTTTGTCCAGCAGGTTTCCGGCAAGCTGTTCTCCATCCGCAGTGGGCCGGTAAACATAAGGGCGGCTGTCTCCAATACGGTTGACATATCCCTGCGCAATGAGATCCTGCAGGATATTGGTGACGGTATTGGGGTGCAGGCGTGTAGCTTCCGTAATGGTGCTGTGGCGCCTGTACCCGGCAATGACGGCCAGGATGACCTGGGCACTGCTGAGGCGGAAGTCCAGCCTGCGGACATTGGAGGCAAATATCTGTATGAAATCCAGTGCTTTCATGAGCATGTATTCACAATTTATTATTATGTTATTTGCTTATTATTCTCATGTTATTCACATTCTTCCGGGCAGGAGGGCGATTTGATTTTTCTCAGCAGGTCCAGCAGCGGGTGGGAATCATTGGAAAAGCACTGCACCGCATTGACGGTTGCCGCCTGAGGAAGAATGATTTTGTGGAATTCCTGGTTAAGATTCTGGCGCAGGTTTTGGTTGCCCGTCAGGGGCATGGCCAGTTTTTCCGCCAGCCGGGTGGCCAGCGCATCCATGAAGAGGGGATCGAATTGGTCGGCGTTTTCAATATCGGCAATGTAGCTTAGGGGCAGCGGGGCGCAGGAAGCATGAATGCGGCGTCCCTGCATTTTCCATTCCGAGCATTCCACATCCAGCACGCGCAGGCAGTCTGCGGGCAGCGTGAATTGATAGGGAGTCAGGGAATTGGGCGCCTGTGCGGAAACGGAGTCCAGCGTGGTTTGCGTGGCGGCGAAGGTCCAGCGCGCCATGCAAAGGGTTTCCCTGCGGGCCGGATGGTAATGAAGAACGCAAAGGCGGGATGCCGTGGATTCATTGGCAATCAGCGCGTCCAGAGGTGCCTCCCCTATTTTGGAGAGGGCCGCGTTGCAGATGTCCAGCGCGGATGGCGTATCCGGCTGAAGTAAGGATTCATTGATCATAGCGCCCTATGTTTTGGAGGAAACGAATGCGGAATGCATCACGTTTGGTGACACCCTCGTTAATGCCACCAGTGGCATGTATGCGTCTGTTTTTTCCTCAGGTGCATTTTTTGCCGATTTGTTTATTTGATAAATGCAAGCACTTGCCCGGATTGTCCGGGCAGGTGGGGAGAGCTCCCTTTCCTTCCATGGGAAAAGAACGCTCCCGCCGCATGGATTGTCTGTGAGGCGGGCGTCCGGCATCCTCTGGATGCCTTATATCCGGCAGAAGGGAAAGGGAATCAGTATCAACCATAAATAGAAAACAAAAGAAACTATGGGATTCATGAAACCGTCCACTCCTTCCGCTTCTGCTCCGGAGCAAACCATTCCGGTGAAGGCGGAGAGCGTGGAACAAGACGTAGGGGAAGATTATCAGGCCCGGGAACGGCAGAGGCAGGGAATGATTTCCACCATTCTGGCGCGCCGTCACTCTTCCGCCGGGCAGGGGGAGGTCAATCCTCGTACTCTGCTTAGGAAAACTCTGGGATAGGTGCTGCCATGGAAGAAAGAGTTGCGGAATTGAATTCCGTGTACAAGTCCCTGGCCGCCCAGCGCGCGCCATGGGAGACGTGGTGGGACCGTCTGAGGGATTACGTGCTGCCTCGCCGCCTGAACCGGGAAGGGGAGGTTTCCCTGCCCAACAGGGACGCCATGGACCGCATGACGGACACTACGGCTGTGGAGGCATGCCAGAAGCTGGCCAGCGGCCATATGTCCTATATTACGCCCAGCCATGACGTATGGTTCAAGTGGTCGGCTCCGGACGACCGGGGTGGCGACGAGGCGGAGGCCTGGTATAACCAGTGTTCGGAAATTGCCCTGAAAGAATTGTCCGTTTCCAATTTTTATACGGAGATCCATGAGTGTTTTCTGGACCGGGTGGCTTTGGGGACCGGAAGCCTGTTTACGGGCACATCCTCGGACGGAAGGCTGTTGTTCACCAATATTCCGTGCGGACAGTTCGCCTGTGCGGAGAATGCGGAAGGCCGGGTAGATACCTACGTCAGGGAGTTTGCCTACACGGCTCATCAGGCGCGCTCCATGTTTGGGGTGAAAGCTCTGGGGCCCAGGGCCAGGGGAGTTCTGGAGCGCGGAGGAAATCCGTATGCCACGACTTTGAGGTTTCTGCATGTGGTGCGCCCGCGCACCCGGCGCAGCCGCCGCAGAGAGCAGGCCTCCCACATGCCGTTTGAAAGCGTTTACCTGTCTCTGGACGACCAGGTGATCGTGGAGGAAGGGGGATACATGGAGTTCCCTTATCTGGTAACCCGCTTTTTGAAGTGGGGCAGCGGCCCGTACGGTCTGGCTCCCGGCAGACTGGTGTTTCCCGCCATCCAGCAGGTGCAGTTCCTGAACCGTATTCTGGACACTCTTGGCGAGGTGGCCGCCTTTCCCCGCATTCTGGAGCTTGCCAACCAGATTGGGGAAGTGGATTTGCGGGCCGGCGGCAGAACCGTCATTACCCCGGAGGCCGCTTCCCTTCACCTTCCCCGGGAGTGGGCTACGCAGGGCAGGTATGATGTCGGGATGGACCGTCTGGCGCAGAAGCAGGATGCGATACGCCGCGCCTACTATCTGCCCATGCTGGAACTTTGGAGCGGGCACCACGGCAATATGACCGCCACAGAGGTCATGGCGCGGGAGAATGAGCGCGTTTTGATGTTTTCTCCTTCCTTCACGCTGTTTGTGAGTGATCTGTATTCCACAATGACACGCATTTTTTCCCTGCTGTTCCGTATGGGCAAGTTTCCCAGCCCCCCCGTGCGGTATTGAGGGAGGGGAGGGACGGTTCCGTTGCCGTGGGAGAACCCAGAGTTGTCTATCAGTCAAAGATTGCCCTGGTGCTCAGGCGCTTGCAGAGCGAAGGGATGGACCGCAGCCTTCAGCGGCTGAACATGATGATGCAAGCTGCCCCGGATTTGTCGGATCATGTGGACTGGGACCACTGTTTCCGCCTGTCCGCCCGGGTGGACGGCGCCCCGGAGAGCATGCTGAGGCCCTGGGCCGAGGTTCGCTCCATGCGGAAGGAACGGGCGGACCTCCGGCAGGGAGCTTCCCCGGCTCCGGAGGAAGAGGATCCCTACGCTTCCCTCAATCCCTTGCTTGACCAGTTAACCGCGATTCAGGAATGAACCAGGATACGGCATTGCAGCAGGAGGCCTCCGTCCGGGAGGCCCGGCTTAAAAGGCGCCAGCTTCTCCGGGTGTTTGACACCCCGGACGGGCGTGAGGCGCTTTCCTTTCTGGAAGCCCGCTTCCAGACTGATTTGCCCGTTTTTCAAGGCAGTCCGGGGAATTACGACCCTCTGGACGCCATGAGGAGGGATGCTTACAGGGAGATCTTTCTGTACATCCGCCGCCAGCTCCAATTAGCCATTAAAGAACCTACAGAAGAAGAAAAAAATGATTGATTCCACAGATAACAGCATGGCCGCTCCTTTCAGGGGAGCGGAGGGTTTCGGGGCCGTTTCCCCGGAGACGGAAGCGTTGTCCGAAACCGCGGTTCTAACTGAATCTTTTCCTCCCCTTCTGGGGGAGGACGGAGGTTTTGCTCCGGATTGGTACGCCCGCTTTGATGAGTTGAAAGGGATGGAAAAATCTCTTTCCAAGTTTAAAACGCCGGCGGCTCTGGCGAAGAGCTACGCGGAGCTGGAACGCCTGCGACGTTATCCCGGTGTGGAGAATGAAGAACAGATGGCGCGGTTCCGTCGGCTGGCCGGATTGCCGGACTCGGAGGAGGAATACCGCCTGGAACGTCCTGAATCCACGCCGGAAAGCGAATGGAATGCCGGTCTGGCAGAGCGTATGGCCCGCACGGCCTATCGTTACGGAGTGCCTCCGGAAGCAATGAACGCTCTTCAGGAGACGATGGCCCAGGCATATGATGAGACCCGAGAGCACATGGAAAATGCCCGGATGGAGATGGAAATACAGGCGGAACAGTCCCTTCAGCAGGAATGGGGCGCCAATTATGAACGCAACATGGGCAGGGCTGCCGCCGTTCTCCGGCGGCTCGCCTCTGAAACAGGAGTGGACGCGGAGGCTTTGCTGGATAATCCGGAGCTCGGTTCCAATCCGGATGCAATCCGCCTGTTGTACCAGGCGTCACGCCTGCTTGATGAGGCTCCTCTCCATCATGCAGGAAATGCGGCGCCTTCTCCCGCAGAGGAAGCCATGCGGATGGAGTCGGATCCTTCCCACCCTCTTTATGAGGCGTATATGAGTGTGAATCACCCCAATCACAAATATGCCAATGAGTTATATGACCGTTTGACCACTCGTTAATTTCCCGGACGCTTTAACCAGCGGAGTTTCATAAGAAGCAAGCCCGGCGGAATATCTTCCGCCGGGCTTTTAATGGTCATTGTTTCATCAGGGAAGGAGGGGTAAGGGCTGGGGCCTTAAACTGCCTTCCTACCATTAGCGTCCCGGGAAGGGGCTTATGTTCAAAAAAAGTTGGAAAAACATTTTTTCCCGCATGGGAAACGTGTGGGGTAAAATATTCATCATGTCTTTCACCGTAAGTGAGTAAAGAGGTGGATACATCCCGTATTTCCTCTTACTCGCGCAAATGGGTCTTTTACATTGAGCGCTTCTTTATACCGGCATTTTTTCAATTAAGCCTGTTACGGGAGAAAAGAGGGTATCACTCCTGTCGGCAATAAAAAACCCCGTCCAGAAAGGAACGGGGTTTTAAGAAAAATGGTACGCGGTATAGGATTTGAACCTACGACCTCCACCATGTCAAGGTGTTGCTCTACCACTGAGCTAACCGCGCATTTGTAAGTGCGGGCGGATTATTACCCGATTAAGGAGGAAAGAGCAATACTTTTTTTGTGGGTGCCTCGTTTTGTGGAAGGGGGCGGAAGCGTTTCCCAGGAAGAAGACGCTGATTTCTCTTTCTATACAAAGTATTTTTGCTAGTCTGAAAAGAACATTTCACCGAGTATGATGAACAGACATTTTATTTTTGCATTGTGTACTGTGCTGGGGTTTAGTGTTTCCGGCATTTCCATGGCTCAAAGCGTTCCTGTGGACAAGGAAGCCGCCGCCAAGGCCGCCAAGGCGGCGAAAGTGAAATTCCGCTGGGGCAAGAGCCTGAAGAGCGCTCAGAAGCAGGCGGCGGAGACCGGCCTCCCTATTGTTCTTCTTTTCACGGGAACTTCCTGGTGCGGCTTTTGTGTTAAGCTGGAGAAGGAAATACTTTCCAAAAAGGACTTTAAACAAGGCATGGACGGCGTGGCTATCGGCGTCAAATTTGAATTCGGCAGTTCGGATTTCAGCAAGTCCAAGGAAGCCAAGACGTATAAAATTACTGGCGTTCCGGCCATAGTAGTGGTGGATGCAGATGGCAAGGAGCTGGGCCGCACGGGTTATGTCCCCGGCCGTACTCCCGCCCAGTACGTTGAATTTTTCAAGAAATACGCACCCAAGACTGTGGAAGGCAAATAAGACTGTTGTTCCGGAGGAATTTGATTAACAGGAGCGCCGGCAGAGACCCCGGCGTTCCTTTTTTTGTTCCGGCAAAAAAGCTGGAAATTTGTCCGCAGGACTGTTTTCAAGGCTACGGTTGTATAAAATTATGACAAAGCATATTGAATGAAGGTTTTACGTATCAGGTCCCATCTGCATGCCTGAATTTACAAATGCATTTAGCGGATTAAAGGAAAACCGGAAGCTCACCCATGGCGAATTGGTGAGGGCTATCCGGTTCATGATTGCAGCGGAATATGAAGCCATCCAGCTTTATACCCAGCTTGCAGAATCCATAGACCATAAACTGGCCCAGGAAGTTCTGCTGGATATTTCCAATGAGGAAAAGGAACACGCGGGCGAATTTCTCCGCCTCCTCCAGGTGCTGGCCCCGGACGAACAGGGCTTTTATGACGAGGGGATGGGTGAAACCAATGAAAAGATTGACAAGTTGAAGGCGTCCTGCCCGGACGGCGCATGCAGCAGTTCCGCCGCCCATTGACGGAGCTTCCCGCCTGGTTAAAGCGCCCGGTTTTCCTGCAAAGGATGCCGGGCGTTTTCATGACGCCGGGCTTTTGCTTCCAGCTCGGCCGCGTGGCGGGCGCAGAAGGCAATGCAGCGTTCACAGGGGCGGGAGGCGTAATAAGCCGCCGTCCTTTCTCCGGGGCGCGCCGTTTCCGCAGCCAGGCGCTCCGGAGACAGTCCCAGCAGTTCCCGGCAGTAAAGCGTGCCGAATTCCTGTTTGAAGGAGGCTGCCAGGGATTGGACCAGGGAAAAGATTTTTTCCTTTTCTCCGGTTTCCGGGGAACTGTTTCCGTACAGGCTTCCCGCCAGCATGCTCAGTCCGCAAAAAGCGCCGCATACCTCCCTCATGCGTCCAATGCCTGCCCCCAGGGGGGAGGACAGTTTCAGGGCTGTTTCTTCCGTCAGGCCACAGACGTCTGCAAAAGCAGCAAAAACGGATTGGGAACAATTATATCCCTGGTGGAAATAATCCAGCGCCCGGGCTGCCCGGTCTTCCTTGGAAGGGATCATGGGAAAAAGGGGGGTTACTGCTCTTTTTCTGCGGACGTGTCCGCTGCGGCTTTTTCCGGCTTGTTGCGGTCCGTCAGACGAAGCATGAGTATGTAACAGACGGCCAGAACCAGCACGGCCAGAATAAGGGGGAGACTTTCGCTCTTGACGGTGCGGATCAGCTCCTCCGGAGATTTGAGCAATTCCGGATGCCGTTCCCCGATGCGGTGCCCGTACCAGGCGAGTACCGTGCACCAGGCAAACGAGCCGAGCACGGTGACCAGGGAGAAAATGCCGAATCCCATGCGGACAATGCCGGCGGGAATGGAAATGAGGTGGCGGATGACGGGCAGAAGGCGGGCGAAGAAGACACCGGAAACTTCGTACCGCTGAAGGAAGATTTCCGCCTTTTCCACCTTGTGGGGCGGCATGAAAAAGAATTTGCCCCAGCGCATGATGACCGGGCGGCCCACGATTCGGGCCACGGCGTAGGTAATGGCAGAACCCAGCCAGGAGCCGAACGTTCCGGCAGCCACCACTCCCCAGAAGTTCATGGATGCTCCTTCCTGGGCGGACAGGATGGCCGCGGGCGGGATGACCACTTCGCTGGGAACGGGAAAGATGGAGCTTTCCATGGCCATCAGGACGATGACACCCGCATATCCCCAGTCCTGCACCCAGGACATCCAAAGTGAGATCAACTCATGCATAACGGCGCGTATCTTGCATTAAAATCCTTGAAAGGAAAGTCTTTTATTGCGTCCCGGGAACGGGGCTGGTAAGGTAGGGAGGCGTCCGGCGTGCGCCGATGCAGATAGTGATGAAGCTTTATATTATAGCAGGCGAAAAGAGCGGGGACATTCATGGTGCCCTGCTGTTGAAGAATCTGCTGCGCCTGATGCCCGGCATGGAGGTCGCAGGGCTGGGCGGCCAGGGCATGCACGCGTTATGTCCCGGCGTGGAAGACTGGGCGGATGAAGCCGCCGTTATCGGCGTGGTGGAGGTGCTCAAAAAATACGGATGGTTCAGAAGGCGTTTTCTCTCCATTCTGGAAAGGATACGGCAGGACCAGCCGGATTGCCTTGTTTTGATTGATTATCCGGGGTTCAATCTGCGGCTGGCGGAGAGGGTCCGCAAGTGCTGCCCCCGCACCAGAATCGTTTATTTTATCTCCCCGCAGGTGTGGGCATGGCATCGCGGGCGCATTCCCAAGATGGTGCGCATGCTGGACTTGATGATGTGCATCTTCCCTTTTGAGGCTCCCTTGTTCCAGGAAGCCGGACTGAGAACGGAGTTTGTGGGGCATCCCCTGGTGGATGAAATTGCATCCATCCGTAAGGAGGGCGTCCGGGAGCCGTCACTGGTCGGTCTGTTTCCCGGCAGCCGGAACCGTGAAATTGACAGGCATTTCCCGGTATTTATAGAGGTAGTGAGCCGTCTTTCCCGGGAACGGCCGGAACTGTCCTTTGAAACCGCCGCTTCCACGGAGGCTCTGGCGGAAAGAATGCGCGGCATGGCGCGGAAGGCCGGCATGCCGCCGGAGCTGTTCCACATTACGGTGGGGGGATATCATGAGCTGATGGACCGCGCCGCCGTGGGGGTAGTGGCTTCCGGCACCGCCACCATGGAGGCCGCCTTGCACCGCCTGCCGTACACGCTGGTGTACAAGGTTCCCCTGCTGACGTACTGGATGGCCCGCATGCTCATCAAGATACGCTTCATCGGCATGGTGAATATCCTGGCGCAGAAACCTGTGGTGAAGGAGCTGATTCAGTTTGATTTTACGCCGGACAAGGTGATTGGTGAAATAGAACGCCTGCTTGTTCCGGAAAACAGGGATGCCCTGCTGAAGGAAATGAAACAGGCCTCCGACAAGTTGGGGCAGGGAGGGGCGGCGGAACATGCGGCCCAGGCCGTCTGCCGCCTGTTAAAGGAATAACAGTACCTTTTAAGAATTGGAGCCGGGGAAGCGTTTTTCCGGTTCTTGATGCAGGAAAATGGGAAAGGGGGAAGAGAATAGCCCTTCAAATTCCGGAAGCAGGTCATCTGGCTCGCTTTTGACCGCCCAGTCTGAATAGTCGGAGACTGCCGTGATGCAGCAGATAAAGTCCCTGCAGCCGGGAAAAAGTCCTGAGGGTGGTTGTCCCCAATGCCGGGAGGCTTTTGAAGTCCTTCCGCCGCCATGTCTGGCCCATACGGGAAAAAGGAACTTCCGGAATGGAGACATTTCCGTAGAAAAGAGAAGCGCCGGGCGAACCCGGCGCTTCTGGTGTGTTTTACATTGGCAGCAAGTATGTCGGGCCGGGGTCAGACTACCCCCTGGTCGATCATGGAATCCGCCACTTTCACGAAGCCGGCAATGTTGGCGCCGGTGACGTAGTTGGTGAAGGATTTGTCGGAGGTGTATTCATGGGCGTGGGCCACGGCGTTTGCGTGGATGTTGGCCATGATGGTCTTCAGCTTGTGGTCCACTTCTTCACGCGTCCAGGAGAGGCGCTGGCTGTTCTGGGACATTTCCAGGCCAGAGGTGGCCACACCGCCGGCATTGGCGGCCTTGGCCGGGCCGTACAGGATTTTGGCGGCCAGGTAGGTTTCAATGCCTTCCAGATCCGTAGGCATGTTGGCGCCTTCCGCCACCAGGGTGCAGCCGTTCTTGATGAGGGTGCGGGCGTCTTCCCCGTTGATTTCATTCTGCGTGGCGGAGGGGAAGGCGCAGTCGCACGGAACGCTCCAGGGACGCTGGCCTTCAAAGTACTGGGCTTTCGGGAACTGCTTCACGTATTCCGCAATGCGTCCGCGGCGCTTGTTCTTGAGTTCCATGACCCAGGCCAGCTTTTCCGGGGAAATGCCGTCCGGATCGTAAATATAGCCGTTGGAGTCGGACATCGTGACCGCTTTCGCGCCCAGTTCGTTAAGTTTTTCCACGGTGTACTGGGCCACATTGCCGGAACCGGACACCAGGCAGACTTTGCCCTGCAAGTCGTCGTTGCGGGTGGCGAGCATGTTCTGGGCGAAGTATACGCAACCGTAGCCGGTGGCTTCCGGGCGGATGAGGGAGCCGCCCCAGTTCAGGCTCTTGCCGGTGAGAACGCCGGTGAATTCGTTGCGGATTCTCTTGTATTGTCCGAACAGGTAGCCGATTTCGCGGCCGCCCACGCCGATATCCCCCGCGGGAACGTCCGTATCCGCGCCGATGTGGCGCTGAAGCTCCGTCATGAAGCTCTGGCAGAAGCGCATCACTTCATTATCGCTCTTGCCCTTGGGGTCGAAGTCGGAACCGCCCTTGCCGCCGCCCATGGGGAGGGTGGTGAGGGAGTTTTTGAAAACCTGTTCAAAACCCAGGAACTTCAGGATGCCGAGGTTGACGCTGGGATGGAAGCGGAGGCCGCCCTTGTACGGTCCGATGGAGCTGTTGAATTCCACACGGTACCCGCGGTTCACCTGAACCTTGCCCTGGTCATCGATCCACGGCACGCGGAACAGGATGGTTCTTTCCGGTTCCACGATTCGTTCCAGAATCGCGTGGTCTTTATACTTGGAATTCGCGGCCAAAACCGGTTCGATCGTGCTGAGCACTTCCTGAACGGCCTGGATGAATTCTTTTTCGTGGCTATGCTTGGCCTTAACCAAGTCGAGCACGCGCTGGGAATATGTCTGTGCCATCTTTTCTGTTGTTGTATTTGGGTTGACGCTTTACGCGCAGTTTTTCGCACGCGCCTTCCGTGTATCATTCCGCTAAGCGGACTGGCAATCATTTTTTTCCCTGGCGGCCTTCAGGGGTCAGTAAGAAAATAGAAAATATGTTTATATGTTGTGATTTGTAAACTGACCCTGTTCTTGCTGATTGACGCCTGCCAGAACTGCGTGTTTCGGATGCTGGGGACATGTAGTTTGCATGCGGTTATTCGGGTTTCTGTTTCCGTAAGGCGAATTTTGAATCCGGTGTCCATGAAGAATGGATGACAAAGGAAAAAATTATCAGGAACAGACAAGGCGGCAGAGCTGGAATGTTACAAACAACGATGGGTGGGAGCCATCTTGATTTCCGCATTGGTGGCAGAAGGCCGGAATTGCCGCCATGGCTTTTTCAGTAGTTCCGGAACCGACTGCGGCATCCGTGGGATTGCTTGGGCTGGCCTGCATGATGATGCGCCGGAGAAGGGGCTGACCTTGAGTGCTTCCTGCCGCGGGAGGACGGTTTCATGCCCGGCGCATCCTTGTGGAGGGAGGAAATTTTTTCAAATTATTCCGTGGGAGGAACGGAGGTCAGGAGCTCAGGCGCTCGATCCACGCCCTCGTTTTCAAATCCGTTTCCGCCATTTTTTTTGCCCGGTGGAGCAAGGTTCCCATGGATTTGGGAATACCCATGTGCAGCCGGTTGCTGATCCATGCATACGGTACCAGCGTACTTTGCCGGACGGCCAGGGCGATGATGAGCTTGGACGGGTGGCTGTAAGGCGTGACAAGCAGCTCCTCCTCCGAGAGGCCAAAGGCCTTCAGACCGTTTTTTACGATAATTTCCGCTTGGTACTCCCCAATTTCCGACGCTCGCATGCCCGTCGTGACGGGCTTTCTGCGCGCCAGACGGGGAAGTTCCCCCACCAGCCTGGCGCGGAAGGCGCTGGAGCCGTAGCACCAGCCCCGCTGGACGGTGCCGGGGCCAACGTGGCCGGCGGGCAGCAGGGAGCGTTCATCCATGCGTTCCGCTTCAAAACGGCCCATCAGATGGTTGAGGTATTTTTGGCGGCCGTCTTCCGTGTCGTCGCAGCCGAAGCAGACGAGGCCGCGTTCCGGATGAATCCATTTGGGCCTTTTGGCGGGAGAGGCCAGCCATGCGGGCAGGCTCGTCCATTTGCAGCCGGAAAGGAACGTGTGGCGTCGCGCCAGGCCGGACCGGGCCGGATTCAGGTGGATGTAGTCAATGATGGTTGAAAAATAGTGGGCGTTATCCGCTTCCACCACCATGGAGTGGTATCTGCCCGCAAACAGATGACCCCGCATTCGGTGGCGTGCGTTAAAACGCTGGGTATAGGCAGTCTGGAGCCATTTCATGCCATCCACCAGATTGGCGCGCGCGGTTTGGAAAAGAATGTGGTAGTGATTGGCCATCAGGGCGTAGGCGTACACGGTCCAGCCGCTTCTGCGGGCTGCCTCCTGAAACGTTCGCAAAAAAGTTTCCCTGTCTTCGTCATCCAGGTAAATGGCATCTCCGCGGTTGCCCTCGCTCTGCACGTGATAGACTGCTCCGGGGTATTCTATTCTCAGGGTGCGGCTCATGCCGGAAGCGTACCGAAAAAGGTCTGAAATGCAAGTTTGTTGTTATTTTTAACCTGACCCCTCTTATGAAAAAAGAGGGTGAAAAAAATGCATTTCCAGGCTCGTCCGCGTTTCCTGGAAGGAGCAAATTTTTCCGGAGGGCTTGAGATAGTGCCGGAACACGCTGCCGTGCCTGGTGATCCGCAAAGCCTCCTGCATCCACATGACGGACCACATGAAATGGGTGCGCTGGTCCCTGGTATCGTTGTCGAAAGAAAGATACCTGGAAGAAGACAGGTATTTCCGGGCGGGGGAAGCCTTGCGTTCCGCCGTCGTCAGGCCGC
>OGZA01000167.1_pt1 | contig 52535 bp, 38 predicted proteins | sample 1576591 | NCBI WGS metagenome assembly OGZA01 (sample SAMEA3541565, study PRJEB24748) | human gut metagenome | biome: human gut; feature: human-associated habitat; material: faeces | place: China | collected 2012
CCATGGGCGCAGGTGGATCTCATAGTAGAATTCATCTTCGCCGTTTTCGTAATAACCGTCGATGCAGATCAGATCGTCAACCTCCATTGCGACCGGATTGACGACCCAGTCCTCCTGCGACAGGTCAATGTTCGTAAAGCGGCCGCTCTTAGAGATCATCGTGCCGTGCTCGCCCATGCCGTCGTCGAGCAGACTGACGCTCGCCTCAGCCATGGGGTTGCTCTTCGAATAATCCTCGTCCCAGAGGGTAACGGTACCGGTGTTGTCAGACTTGATGTCAATGACGCCGCAGATATCCCAGCGACTATCGTCCATGCCCTCATAATAGCCTGCGCATTCGGTCATCTTCCACCAGCCGTACCAGTCGCCGTTCCACCAGTCTTTCATCTCCGAGCCGGTCTGCGTCGGGTTCTTGCCCGTGCTGGACGTGCTCGAGGCCGAGCCGCGGCTGAGCGTGGACGGGTCGATGGTGATCTTGTTGCTCTTGCTGCCAAAGCTCTCTTCAAAGGTCACTTCGACCTTGCTCATATCCTTGAGCACAAAGGCGGATTTCACTTCGAGCGTCTTGCCCGAAGCCACGTCATCAAACTGGCTGTCGATCACCGTATCGAAGGAATCCTCGCTGACATAGACCGTGGCGATCTCCAGTTCTTCGCCATTCTGTATGGCCGTTTCGGAAAGTGTCCAGAGATACGACTCATTTGAACTGCTGGTATTGGTAAAGTCCAGCGTTACAACAAGCGCATCGTTTCCGTCGAAATCGTCCATGATGCACGCGCTCTTGTAGACCAGCTCGCAATCATCGAACTTCATCACATTGCTATTTTCTTCCTTCTTATCCTTGCCGCAGGCCGTAAGGCTGAGCAGCATCACTGCCGTGAGCAGCAGGCAAAGGATTCTCATCTTAGACTGTTTCATAATTCCCTCCCAAATTGTTTTGGAAACGCACCAACCTGCTGAGAACCAATAGACCCAACCCGATCCCGATAAACAGCAGGAGTGCATACAAAAGATCGTTTCTTTTCATTGTTTTGCTTCTTTTTCTTTATGCCGCAAACTCGTCCTCGGTCTTGCTGTTCAGCACAGCGCCGTAGATGTACAGAGCTGGAACGGCTACGCCTGTCAAGATGCTCATAAAATTGAATTCGCCGCCGTTGACCATGCTCAGGACTGTGCTCAGAATGCAGAACACTGCCACAATCGCGCCCCAGATGAGATGATGAACTTTCCGGCTTCTTCGATGCGCTGACAGTGCTTGACGCCTTTGACACCGGCGATCAGCTGGCAGATGCCGCCGACCAGCGTCAGAAACAGCGCCGCCCAGTAGGAGAAGGTCAGGCCGGATGCTGCGCCGAGTCCTGCCGCCAACGCGCCAAGCCCGCCGACGAACACGCCCGCAAGAATGGAAATCGCAACGGAAACGATCATCAAGATTCCGGTGATCTTCAAAAACTTGTGACCTTTCATTTTCTTTCCTCCTATTCTTTGTTTTTTGCCTTTTACAGAACACGCCGCGCTCTGCTTGCCACATTGTATGTTTCCTGTGCTGTGTTCAGTGCCTGTGCCTCCAGATCACCTGCGCCGAACGGAAAACGCATTGCATCTCTCCTTTCTAAAAAGGAAGTCGATTTTTCGCCATTTTGTCTCAGCAACTTTTTTCTATCACGCTTATCCATGAAATGATATATGCCTAAGTCCTGTTTTGAGGCAGAAATCCCAAAAACATGACTTAGGCATAGACAAAATGCACAGGAAAACGAGACGGTTCTTGTGCAATCTTATAGCGTCAGACGCAGAAAGACCGGAGAACGAAAATCCGTTCTCCGGTCCTTTTGCTGTGTTTACTTCTTGCGGCAGCTCAGTTCGCCGTTTTCCGTGTCGAGCACAAGCGTGCTGCCCGCGGCGAGGTCGCCGCGCAAAATCTCCTTGGCGATGAGCGTCTCCGCCGCGCTCTGGAGATAGCGCTTGAGCGGACGCGCGCCGTAGATCGGGTCGAAGCCGCGCTCGATGATGAGGCTCTTGGCAGCATCCGTGACCTCAAGCTTGAGGGTCTTGTCGGCAAGGCGCTTCTTGAGGCCTTCCATCAGGATGTCGATGATGCCGGAGAGGTTTTCCTTCGTGAGGGGCTTGAACAGGATGATCTCGTCGAGACGGTTCAAAAACTCCGGGCGGAACGCGCGGCGCAGCTCGCCCATGACGGCGGCGCGGGCGTCTTCCGAAATGCTGCCGTCCGGCTGAATGCCGTCGAGAAGCTCGGAGGAACCGAGGTTCGATGTCAGGATGATGATGGTGTTCTTAAAGTCCACCGTGCGGCCCTGCGAGTCGGTGATGCGGCCATCGTCGAGGATTTGCAGCAGGATGTTGAAGACGTCCGGATGCGCCTTTTCGACCTCGTCAAACAGCACCACGCTGTACGGCTTGCGGCGCACGGCCTCGGTGAGCTGGCCGCCCTCGTCGTAGCCGACGTATCCCGGAGGCGCTCCGATCAGCCGCGAGACGCTGTGGCGTTCCTGATACTCGCTCATGTCGATACGGGTCATCATCGTGTCGTCGTTGAACAGGTACTCGGCCAGCGCCTTGGCGAGCTCGGTCTTGCCGACGCCCGTCGTGCCGAGGAAGATGAACGATCCGATCGGACGGCGCGGGTCCTGAAGTCCGGCCCGCGAGCGGCGCACGGCGTTCGATATGGCCTCGATCGCCTGATCCTGACCGACGACACGGTCGTGCAGTTCGCTCTCCATCTTGAGCAGCTTCTCGCGCTCGCTCTGCAGCATCCGGCTGACCGGTATGCCCGTCCAGCGGGCCACGACCTCGGCGATGTCTTCGGCGTCGACCTCTTCCTTGATCATCGCGCCGGCCTCGGCGTTCTTCGATACTTTGGCCTGCAGGTCGGCGATTTCGTTCTCGGTTTCGCGCATCTTGCCGTAGCGGATTTCGGCCACGCGTCCGTAATCGCCGTTGCGCTCGGCCTCGGCCGCCTGCACTTTCAGGTCGTCGAGCGCCTGCTTGTTCTTCTGTATCTTCTCGAGCACGTCGCGTTCGCCCTGCCATTTGGCCCGAAGCGTCGTCCGCTTGGCATTCAGCTCGTCGATCTCGCGCGTCAGCTCCTCGATCCGGCCCTGATCCTTCTCGCGGCGGATCGCCTCGCGCTCGATCTCGAGTTGCCGGACCTTGCGGTCCAGCTCGTCGATCTCCTCGGGAACCGAGTTCATCTCGAGCCGCAGCTTGGCCGCCGCCTCGTCGATCAGATCGATCGCCTTATCGGGCAGGAAGCGCGATGTGATGTAGCGGTTCGACAGTTCGACCGACGCGACGATCGCCTCGTCCTTGATCCGCACCTTGTGGTGGTTCTCGTAACGTTCTTTCAGACCCCGCAGGATCGAGATCGCGTCTACGGTCGACGGCTCGTCGACCATGACTTTCTGGAACCTTCGCTCGAGCGCCTTGTCCTGCTCGAAATATTTCTGGAACTCGTCGAGCGTCGTCGCGCCGATCGCGCGCAACTCGCCTCGCGCCAGAGCCGGCTTCAGGATGTTCGCGGCGTCCATCGCGCCGTCGCCCTTGCCGGCGCCGACCAGCGTGTGGATCTCGTCGATGAACAGCAGAATTTCGCCTTCGGCCGAAATGACCTCCTTGACGACCGCTTTCAGACGCTCCTCGAACTCGCCTTTGTACTTCGCTCCGGCGATCAGCGCACCCATGTCGAGCGAGTAGACCTGCTTGCTGCGCAGGTTTTCCGGCACGTCGCCGTCGACGATCCGGTGCGCGATGCCTTCGGCGATGGCCGTTTTGCCGACGCCAGGCTCGCCGACCAGAATCGGGTTGTTTTTCGTCCGGCGGGAAAGTATCTGCAATACGCGGCGTATCTCTTCGTCGCGCCCGATTACCGGGTCGAGCTTGCCTTTGCGTGCCTGCTCGTTCAGGTTGATCGCGTACTTGCCCAGCGCGTCGTACTCCTGCTCGCTGGTCTGGCTGTCGACCGTCGCGCCTTTGCGCAGCTCTTTGATTGCGGCGACCAGCTCCTTTTCGGTCGCTCCGGCATCCTTCAGCAGCCGGCTCGCCTCGCTGCGTTCGGTCAGTATGCCGAGCAACAGATGCTCGACCGAAGCGTACTTGTCGCCGAACGTCTTCGTGAAGTCGCCCGCTTTTTGGATCGCCTCGGAGCTTTCGCGCGAGAAGTAGACCTCGCCGCCCTCGACTTTGGGCAGTCGCTCGACCTGCTGCCGCAGCACGCTGCGTAGCGCGCCGACGTTGACGCCCAGCTTTTGCAGCAGGAAAACGCCCACGCTGTCGTCCTCGGCGACGATCGCATCGAGCATATGCAGCGGCTCGACGGCCTGATTGCGGTCCGATCGCGCGAGGTTCATCGCGCTTTGCAGGACTTCCTGCGCTTTGATGGTCAGATTGTTGATGTTCATATTTTCGTCTCCTTTCGTTCGTTTTCCGATTTTGTGTCGAAAACCCTGCAAATCGGCTGCCAGAGACGCTTATCGGGCAATTTGTCAGTCCGTTCGGACAGACCGGCGGCGCGCATGTGATGAATTGTCGCGGCGAAGCTGCCGGCCGGTGACGTCTTGGCAATCCGGATGACAGAATAGCACCCCGCGCATGCTTTCGGGAAGCGGCGTGCCGGGGCGTTCGGCGCGTAACGGCATGTCGGACGTGAGCATGCGTTTTTGATCTTTGGCAAATGCCGTTCGCTCCCAAATGCGTGTCGGGCCGGAACAAACCGCCGGTCCGGCGGAAGCCGAGGTGCGCTCGACGGCATCGCGCGGAATCGACGCAGCTTCCTGGTCCGTTGCGGCTATTGCGGCCTCGGCACATGGAGGTATCCGTCGTCCGGCCCTGTGTCTGGAGGAGGCGGAGGTGTCTTTGTTTCCTGTCCGGGATTTTTCGCGCCGCTTGCGGATTCCGTCCGAATTTGCGTATCTTTGTAAGATAAGAAAAGTCATGGATAATTTCATCGTTTCCGCCCGCAAGTACCGTCCCGCGACATTCGCGTCGGTCGTCGGGCAGTCGCATATCACCTCGACGCTGCGCAACGCGATCGCGCGCCGGCAGTTGGCCCACGCTTACCTGTTCTGCGGTCCGCGCGGCGTCGGCAAAACGACCTGCGCGCGCATTTTCGCCAAGGCGATCAACTGCCTCGATCCGGCCGCCGACGGCGAGGCCTGCAACGAGTGCGAGTCGTGCCGGGCGTTCAACGAGGGCCGCTCGTTCAATATCCACGAGCTGGACGCCGCATCGAACAACTCGGTGGACGATATTCGTACGCTGACCGAACAGGTCCGTATCCCGCCGCAAATAGGCCGTTACAGCGTCTACATCATCGACGAGGTCCATATGCTTTCGCTTCAGGCCTTCAACGCTTTCCTCAAGACGCTCGAGGAGCCGCCCGCGCATGCCGTGTTCATTCTGGCGACGACCGAGAAGCACAAGATCATCCCGACGATTCTGTCCCGCTGCCAGATTTACGATTTCAACCGGATCCGCGTCGAGGACGGCGTGGGTTACCTGAAATACATCGCCTCGCAGGAGGGCGTCGCCTATGACGACGAATCGCTGCATATCATCGCTCAGAAAGCCGACGGAGGCATGCGCGACGCGCTGTCGATGTTCGACAAGGTCGTCTCGTTCTGCGGCCAGAGACTGACGGCCGCCGAAGTGGCCGCGACGCTGAACGTGCTCGATTACGATACCTACTTCGGCATGACTTCGCGGATTCTCGCGGGCGATTATCCCGCGGCGCTGATGATGTTCGACGAGGTATTGCGCAAGGGTTTTTCGGCCCAGACGTTCGCCGCCGGGCTGAACGGCCATTTCCGCGACCTGCTGATGTGCAAGAATCCCCAAACGCTGTCCCTGCTCGAGGTGACCGGCAGCGTGGCCGAACGCTACCGGTCGCAGGCCGCCGAGTGCCCCGTGCCTTTGCTGTTCGAGGGAATCGACCTGCTGACGGCCGTCGAACAGTCGCTGCGGACGGCCGTGAACCAGCGGCTTCGCGTCGAACTGAGTCTGATGAAACTCTGCGGGCTCGGTCAAAAAAAAAATGACGGCGCGCTGAGCCCGTCCCTGCCCGAACTTTCGTCGTCCCGCTCCGTTCCGGCGGCTCCTGCCGCGCCGCCGAAGCCTTCGGCCGAGGGAATCGTTTCTCCGCCGGCTGTCTCTTCGACTTCCGTCGGAGAGGCTTCTTCCGGAACGATTCCGCCGGTTTCGCCTCCGCCGGTATCCGCGCCGGCGGAAATCGCGGCCCGTTCCGTTGCCGGACGCGGTCCTGTGTCCGGCGGGGCTCAGAGCCTTTCGGGTCAGATGCAGGGCGAACCCGTTTCCTTGTCTCGAAGCGAGAGCAGGATTGCCTCCGCCGGTTCCGTCCCTCCGGTGTCGGCTGCGCCGTCCGGACGACAAACTCCTGAGGTTGCGACGCCTGCTCCCGCACCGACTAATTCGCCTGTTTCCTCGCCGACCGTTTCTCCCGTTTCCGTCGCCGGCCGATTTTCCGGCGGTACGGCGGCTTCCGCTTCCGCCGGCCCGGAGCTTTCCGTTTCTCTGTCGGGCCGCTCGATCCTCTCTTTGCTCGGCAGCCGTCCGGACGACGATTCGCTCGCTTCCGACGACGGGCCGGACGAGCCGGACGGAGATGCCGAAGACGAGGTTGAGGAAAATATTTCGCCCGACAGGATCGAGAGAGGATGCGCGCTGCTGACCGCCGAGCTGGCCAAGCAGCGGCCCCGCCTGAGCGTCGTGTTTCAGGATGCGTCGGTCGTCGGAGGAAAGGTGCTGCTCAAGGTGCCCAACGAGTCGCTTTACGACGAGGTGATGAACAACCTGACCGATATCCGCAAGCGGCTCGGCGAGCTTTCGGGCGTACGGACTCCGGTCGATTTCGAGGTCGTGATCGAGGCCAGCCGCGAGGGGCTCAAGCCGGTCAAGGTCGAGGACCGTCTGCGCTATCTCTTGCAGAAGAATCCGTTGATCGGCAAGTTGCGTCAGGCGCTCGACCTGGACATCGAGTAGCGTGCGGTTCGGCGCGCGGGAGCTCCCTGATAACTTTCCGGCCGTATGACGTCCGGGGTATCCGGTATGGTCCGGAGCGGGGGTCTTTCGGTCTTTTTACCGTTCCGCGCTTTTCTCGTGCATTCCTGCCATGCGACGAGGGACCGGTCGGGTCTGTCCGGGCCGGTTACGACCTTTTCCGGCGAATGGTGCCGGACGGAGCGGACGCGATCCGGGCTTCGGGCGTTCGATTTTCCCTATGATTTCCCGAAAATGATCAAATCTGCACGCCGGTAGGCTTTTCGCAGGAAATTGACTACCTTTGCCGTCGAATCCGTTAACCGTTCAAACGAAAATCGCAAGACGATGAATTTTGTTGAGGAACTCCGGTGGAGAGGCATGATTCACGACATCATGCCGGGCACCGAGGAACAGTTGGCCAAGGAAATGACGACCGCCTACGTCGGGATCGATCCGACGGCCGACTCGCTGCATATCGGGCATCTGGTCAGCGTGATGATCCTGAAGCATTTCCAACGTTGCGGCCATAAGCCGATCTTTCTGGTCGGCGGAGCGACGGGTATGATCGGCGACCCTTCCGGCAAGTCGCTCGAGCGCAACCTGCTCGACGAGCAGACGTTGCGCCGCAATCAGGAGGGTATCCGCAGGCAGCTCGAGCGGCTGGTCGACTTCTCGTCCGACGAACCGAATGCGGCCGAGCTGGTCAACAACTACGACTGGATGAAGGAGTTCTCGTTTCTGGAGTTCATCCGCGATATCGGCAAGTGCATTACGGTCAATTACATGATGGCCAAAGACTCGGTCAAGAAACGCTTCAACGGCGAGGGCGAGGGCATGTCGTTCACCGAGTTCACCTACCAGCTCGTTCAGGGGACCGACTTCCTGCATCTATACCAGCATAAGAACTGCAAGCTCCAGATGGGCGGGTCCGACCAGTGGGGCAACATCACGACCGGGACCGAGCTGATCCGCCGCAAGACGGGCGGCGAGGCTTTCGCGCTGACGTGCCCGCTGATCAAGAAGGCCGACGGCACGAAGTTCGGCAAGACTGAGTCGGGCAACGTCTGGCTCGATCCGCGCTATACGTCTCCGTACAAGTTCTACCAGTTCTGGCTCAACGTGAGCGATGAGGACGCCGAGCGCTACGTCAAGATATTCACGATGCTCGACCGCGAGACGATCGAGGGTCTCGTCGCCGCTCACCGCGAGGCGCCGCATCTGCGCGGATTGCAGAAGGCGCTGGCCTGCGAGGTGACTTGCATGGTGCACGGCGAGGAGGAGTACCGCCGGGCCGTCGAGGCTTCGGAAATCCTGTTCGGCGGCGCGACGGCCGAGGCGCTGCGCGGCATCGACGAGCAGACGTTCCTGCAGGTGTTCGAAGGCGTGCCCCGTTTCGAAATATCGCGCCCGCTGATCGAGGGGGGCGTCGGTTTTCTGGCCCTGTGTACCGAGCATGCCGCCGTCTTTCCGTCCAAGGGCGAGGCCCGCAAGCTGATTCAGGGCGGCGGCGTTTCGCTGAACAAGCGGAAGATCGCCGCCGTCGATTGCATGGTAGGCTCCGCCGATCTGTTATCGGGCCGGTACCTGCTCGTGCAGAAGGGCAAAAAGAACTATTACCTGATCGTCGTTACCGATTAACCCCCTGCGCCATGCCTCTTGTCAAGCCGGCGGGCTACCGCAACCTGCTCGACAACGTCGAGAATACCGAGAAGGCGATCAAGCTCGTCAAGGACATGTTCCAGCAGAACCTGTCGGCTCAGCTCGCGCTGCTGCGCGTGACCGCCCCGATGGTCGTGCTTTCCGGCACGGGTATCAACGACGATCTGAACAGCGTCGAGCGGCCCGTTTCGTTCCCTATCCGCGACATGGGCGAGCGCCGGGCCGAGGTGGTTCATTCGCTGGCCAAATGGAAGCGGCTGAAGCTCGCCGAGATGGTCGTCGCGCCGGGCCGAGGCATTTATACCGACATGAACGCGCTGCGGCCCGACGAGGAGCTCGACAACATTCACTCGCTTTACGTCGACCAGTGGGACTGGGAAAAGGTCATTACGCGCGAGCAGCGCACCGTCTCTTTCCTGAAGCAGACCGTCCGTCGGATTTACGAGGCGATCAAGGTGACCGAGAACCGGCTCTACGTCGAGTTCCCGCAGATCGTGCCGATGCTGCCCGAGGAGATTCGCTTCATTCACGCCCAACGGTTGCTCGACCTCTATCCCGACAAGACGCCGAAGGAGCGCGAGAACGAGATCGTCCGTCGCTACGGGGCCGTGTTCGTCATGGGCATCGGCGCTCCGCTGTCGGACGGACGGCCTCACGACGGCCGCGCGGCCGATTACGACGACTGGAGTACGCCGGGAGAGGACGGGTATCCGGGGCTGAACGGCGACATCCTGCTGTGGAATCCGTTGCTCGAAAGCGCTTTCGAGGTGTCGAGCATGGGAATCCGGGTCGACGAGCGTTCGCTCGCCCGCCAGTTGGATCTGCGCGGGGAGCGCGACAAAGAGAGCCTCTATTTTCACCGGAAGTTGCTTGCCGGCGAGCTGCCCTGCACGATCGGAGGCGGTATCGGGCAGTCGCGGCTGTGCATGTTCCTGCTTCGCAAGGCCCATATCGGCGAGATTCAGAGCAGTATCTGGCCCGAGTCGATGCGCCGCGAGTGCTCGGAAGCCGGCATCGAGCTGGTCTGACGCGGGACCGCGTTCCCGGCGGCCATTTTCGGTGCGCCGGGCCGGGGCTTGCGGATGCGGATACGGCGGCCGGGCCTTGTTTCGGCTTGCCGCTTTTTGTTCCCGACAGTATCCTACGCATGCGAAACGGTCCCGTGAGAACTGTCGGAAAATTCCCGAATCCGGCTTCGGATATTTTCGGGAGCCCGATCGGCTTTGATGTGGCGGTTCATATCGAATAATGAGGAAATACCCGTCTGTCGGTTTGTCGGCGAAACGGACGGTCCTCGGTGACGGTCGATCCGGCGAGCGGAAAGATCGATCCGGTTTCCCGTTTGTCCGGCCGATTCCGAAACGGGAACTTCTGCGATGATTCGGACGAGGAGTATCGACAACTACCTTATCCTTAGCGCTTTTTCTGCCGATTTCATAGCGGGATTTTTTCAGAATTCGGCCGCGCATGCATACATGATAAATTCGGCGAATCGGATGCCGTCGAAAATTCGTTTTCGAAACCGAGCAACCTTTCACGATATGGAAAATCGTTTGATCGCTGTCCGTCTGTCGGTCCAGCAGCTGTCCGATCCGCGCTTCGACGATCCGCGTGCGCTCGTGCGATGGATGGGAGCCGTTCAGGCACAGGACTACAAGGCGGTCCGCTGGGCTGTCGGAATCCGGTTGCGGACCGCCTCGCTGCGCGCCGTCAACCGGGCGCTGGAGCGGGGCGAGATTCTTCGGACGCATGTGATGCGGCCTACGTGGCATTTGGTTGCGGCCGAGGATATTCGATGGATGCTGCGGCTCTCGGCCCGGCGCATCCGGTCGGCCAACAGCTCGCTGGCCCGCAGCCGGGGACTGGGGATCGACGACGGAATGTACTCCCGCAGCAATCGCCTGATCGAAAAAATGTTGAGAGGAAACCTCTGCCTGACCAAGCGACAGATCGCCGACCGTTTCCAGGCGGCAGGCATTGCCGCCGACACGCATTTCATGACGCGCTACCTGATGCAGGCCGAGGCCGACGGGATCGTCTGCAGCGGTCCCGACCGGGCCGGGCAGTTCACCTATGCGCTGCTCGAGGAGCGGGTCGCGCCGGTTCCCGAGCTGACGCGCGACGAGTCGTTGGGCCGGTTGGCCCGCGCTTATTTTCGCAGCCACAGTCCGGCGACGGCGTCCGATTTCGCCTGGTGGTCGGGCTTGTCCGCATCGGACGTTCGCGCGGCGATCGGATCGATTCGGGACGAGTTGGAAACGCTGCGGCTCGGGGATCGGGAGCGGTTGATACATCGCTCTTGGACGGATTTTCCCGCTCCGGCCCCGGCGTTGCACCTGCTGCCTCCCTACGACGAGTACCTGATCGGTTACCGCGACCGCGAACCGGTACTTCGGGCCGAGCACGCTCCGGCGGCGCATAACCGGTGGGGGATTTTCTATCCTGTCGTTCTTGCGGCCGGCCGGGTGGCCGGAAACTGGTCCGCGGCTCGCCGGGAGGGACGGCCGATAGCCGAAGTCTCGTTTTTCGATTCGTTCGGACCTGCCGATCCGGCGCTTGTCGAACAGGCCGTCGGGCGCTATCGGGCATTCTTTGAACGGTGATTGCGTTCATTCCGGACTCGTTTTACATTTTTCGGCTTCGATTTTCCGTTATGGCGAAAGAAAAATCCGTTTTCGTATTGCGACGACCGGTTTCCCGCTTCGTTTCTCCGGTTTCGGCGTGCCCGTTGCGGGGCGGTCGGTATCCGGCGCGGCGGATTCCCGGGCCTTCGGATTTTCAAGAACGCGGGGAAAAGCGGACCTGCTAATCCGTGTATCGGGAATTCTTCGGAGAAAAGGACTTTTGAAAAGACGATGGAAGTCGGACTGATAGTGCGCCGGGGACGTCCGGACAGGCTGGGCGACCGGAGCCTCCCGGCTTCGGAACCTGAAGCGGCTTCTCTGTAGGCGGCCGAATGGAGAATGGAATACATTCCGACCGTCGTGCGGGATCAGAGCGTCGCGATGCGCAGTTCTTTCGGGTAAAGATTGTTCGACCGGTTCCCGATTCGCTTGATCCATCCGAGCGTCAGGCCGTCGCAGGCAATCCGGTTGATTCCCTCGCTCAGCAGAGCCGGGTCGGTCTCTCTTTTGCGCAGATAGTCGAGCGCCTGCTCTCGGTCGAGAACGGCGGTCGGAGCGGCTTCAGGGTTCAGGTCGTGGAACATGGCCAGCGCGTGGTCCGGCTTCAGCCGGCCTCCGAAAAGCTGACCCATCCGAATGCCCGAGCGGACGACGGGCAGATTCTCCGCGATTTCCCGGACGGCTGCGAAAGCGCGTCCGTAATAACCGTAAACCGTGTCGTCGACCGTTGCGAAGCGCATGAGTTCGGGCTGTCCCACCCAACGCGCGACCTCCCGCACCGACGATTTCGGCAGTTCGGAGAATACGCTCTTACGCGGTTTCGGGACCCGCAGGCGCCGCCTGCCGTCGGCTTTGCGCGCGACGGCTGCGAAAAAGCCCTCGCCGCGTGTCCGGTGCGGATAGAAGCGGAATGTGCCGATGCCGTCCGTCTCTCCTCGCTCGATGCCCCACTCCGGAGCCGTCCCGACGTCGATCGTCCCTTCGCAGTCGTATTGCGAGGCGAGCCAGCGGACGTTCTGCTCGTTCTCGGCCGGGTTGAACGTGCAGGTGCTGTATATCAGCGCGCCTCCGGGACGGAGCGCGTCCCATGCCTCGCCCAGAATGCGCCGTTGCCGGGCCGCGCACAGCTCGGCTCCCGACTCGCTCCATTGCCGTCTCGACTCGCGGTCCTTGCGGAACATGCCCTCGCCCGAGCAGGGCGCGTCGACCAGAATCAGGTCGAAGTAGTGCCCGAACGGAGCGAAACGGGCCGGATCGGCGCTCGTTACGACGACATTCCCGATCCCCCACCGCCGGACGTTGTCAGACAGGACCGCCGCCCGGGCGCGGACCGGCTCGTTCGCGACGATCAGGCTCTCGGGACCGGCAAGGCTCGAAAGAAGCGTCGTCTTGCCTCCGGGAGCCGCGCACAGGTCGAGTATCCGCAAAGGCGCTTCGGAGTCGGCTATGGCACCGAAAACAGCCTCCAGGAACATCGAGCTCGCCTCCTGCACGTAGTAAGCTCCGCCGTGCAGCGACGGGTCGAGCGTAAATGAGGGCCGCTCGGTCAGATAAAAGCCGTACCGGCTCCACGGGACAGGCTCGAGAGCAGGCTTCGATGTCGTTTTGTAAGGATTGTACCGGACACTGACGACCGGGTCTCCGTCCAGCGCGTCGAGCAGCAGGCGAGCCTGCCGCGTTCCGAGCTGTTCCTCGATCCGACGCGCGAACGCTTCGGGGAAAAAGGATTCGCCGTCCATTACAGGCCCGACTTTTTCAAAGACTCGATCCGTCCCACGACATCGTCCAGCGACGACGGGTCGTCGACGAAATCGACGCGGTCGACGTCGATGGTTATCACCTCGCCCCGGTAAATTCGGCTGATCCATTCGTCGTACTTGCGGTTGAGCCGCTCGAGGTATTCCTCCTGTATGCTCATTTCGTAGGCTCTCCCCCGCTTCTTGATCTGCGACACGAGCGTCGGCACGCTCGCCTTCAGGTAGATCAGCAGATCGGGCGCCTGCGTGAGTCCGGTCGCCAGATCGAAAATCTTCATGTAGGTGTCGAAATCGCGCGTCGACATCAGGCCCGTTTCGTGCAGGTTCGTCGCAAAGATATGGGCGTCCTCGTAAATCGTGCGGTCCTGAATCAGGTCACTGCCTGTCGACAGGATTTCGGTAGCCTGCCGGATGCGCTGGCCGAGGAAATAAATCTGCAGGTTGAACGACCAGCGGTTCATATCGTCGTAGAAATCGCCGATATAGGGATTGTCGCTCTCCTCGAAATAGGCTTTGGCGCCCGTCCTCTGAGACAGGATGCCCGTGAGCGAGGTCTTCCCGCTTCCGATATTTCCGGCTATGGCGATATACATGTCGATAGTTTTTGGACCCGCCCGGCGAAAAGCGATCGCCGCGACAGATAGGGTGAATACAAATTTAGCGCTTTTTCCGGATAATATCAATTCGGGTCTTTCCGGCCTATTGTCCGAACCGTTCGTCCGGCATTTTGCGGAGCGTTCGGGGCGCCCGTTTCCGTCCGCTTCGCAGAAAGCGCACCGGCGATTCCCGTCTTGAAAAAGAGCAAGTTCCGGAGTATGGCCCGATACGGGATTCCATGCAGTCTTCCCGCTTTCCGATGACTGTCCGATCGGCATTTCGTCCGACGGGCAATTGTTTGGCCGTGTCTGCCGGCAGCGGGCGTCTCGGTTACGGCTTGCGCGAACGGTTTGTTTCGGAGAGGCGGCCGCCTCCGTTTTTTTCCCGGATCCGGCGTAAGATCGTTCCCGTCGGAGAGGTAACCCGGGAGGCATCGTTCCGACCGGGACGGAACGGGCGTTTTCGGGCCGCCCGATCCGAGCGCGGATTCGTGCCGGCGACATGCCAAGACGACGCGGACGCCTTTGTGCGGCGTTCGCTTCTTTCGACTGTCCGTTTGGCCGGCGGGCGGAAGATACGAATGATGCTCAGCGGTTCGCTTCGTTCTTTCCCGCTTCGATCTGTTCGTAAAGCGTTCCGAGGTTTTCGACCATCCGCTCCCATGTGAATCGCTTCTTGTACTCGCGGATATTCGTGCGGAAACGTTCCAAAAGCCCGTCGCTGAAAAAACGGCCGATCGCTTCCGCGATCGCCTCCGCGTCGGGCCGGACGACCAGACCGGTCTCGCCGTCGGGAACGATCTCGCCCAAACCTCCGACATCCGTGACCAGAGTCGGCACGTCGAACCAGTAGGCGATCTGCGTGACTCCGCTCTGCGTCGCGCTGCGGTAAGGTTGAACGATCAGGTCGCTGGCCGAAAACAGTTTGCCCACTTCGTCCTCGGCGATGAAACGATCCATCATCACCAGGCTGTCGCGGATGCCGAGCCGGTCGATCTGTTCGGCATAGCGCTCGCGGCCGCTGTAATACTCTCCGGCTACGATCAGCTTGTGCCGCCCGTCGAGCCCTCCGCGACGGCGGAGCAGGGCCCATGCGTTGAGCAGCAGGTCGAGTCCCTTATAGTCGCGTATGTAGCCGAAGAACATCGCGTAGCGGCACGACGGGTCGAGTCCCAGTTCGCCGCACGCCTGTTCCCGGGGCAGAGGATCGCCGTAGCCCGTATACATCGGATGGGGCGAGAAGACCGACGGTTTGGTGCGGTCGAAGAGGTCGAGCTGGGCCCGTATCTCGCGCGACATGTAGACGAAGCCGTCGAGCGAGCCGGTCATATAGCGCGTCAGCAGCCGGTCCATCGGACGGCTTTCGTGCGGGAGCACGTTGTCCATGATCGCCACCGTCCGGGTACCGCCGCGCCGGGCGATCCGGCAGACGGTTCCCAGCGCCGGGGCCATCTGAGGAAGCCAGTAGCGGACGATCAGCAAGTCGGGCCGCTCGCGCCGGATGCGCAGGCCGGTACGGATCCAGTTCAGCGGATTCACCGAGTTCAGTACGCGCGTGATGTCGAGCCCTTCCGGGGCTGGCGCGTCGGTAAACTGGCTCTTGCCCGGAAACAGGAAGGACGGGTATTGCAGCGTGAACGTATAGAGCCGGCAGGGTATTCCCGCCCGGTTCAGCGCGCGGGCCAGCAGATGGTCGAAGTCGGCCAGTCCTCCCCGATACGGGTGGGCGGGGCCGAGCAGCACGGCATTCGTCGGTCTTTTCATTTCGGGTCGTTCGAATGTTCGTCGGCGATCAGTTGGTCGATGTAGGTACGGTCGTTGAACAGGCGGGGAACCTTGTTCTGCCCGCCCGCCTTGCCGCGGCTTTTCATCCAGCGGTAGAACGTGCCCGGCGGCACGACGGTCAGCGTCGGGCGCATCAACGTCGTATCCTTGAAGCGCTTGGCCTCGTAGTCGGAGTTGACGCTTTGCAGCGCGCGGTCCAGCGTGTCGGTGAAGCGCTCCGCATCGTCGGGCGGCGTGTCGAATTCGACGACCCACTGGTGCGATCCTTTGCTTCGTCCGTTCATGTAGACGGGGCCGGCCGTGTAGTCGCTGATGCGCGCGCCGGTCGCGTCGCAGGCGGCCTTGAGCGCCGTTTCGGCGTTATCGACGATGACCTCCTCGCCGAAGGCGTTGATATAGTGGCGCGTGCGCCCGGTGATCCGGATCTTGTACGGAGCGAGCGACGTGAACTCGACCGTGTCGCCGATCTGGTAGCGCCACAGGCCGTTGCAGGTCGTGATGATCATCGCGTAGTTGATCCCCTTGGCGACCCCCTCGAGCGGCACTGCCCGGGACGGATCGTCCAAATCGCGCACCGGCAAGAACTCGTAGTACACGCCGTAGTCGAGCATCAGCAGCAGGTCGTCCGACGCCGGATCGTTCTGTATGGCGAAGAAGCCCTCCGATGCGTTGTAGGTTTCCATGTATTTCATCCTGTCGGACGGAATGAGCTGCCGGTACTGCTCCCGGTAGGGCTTGAAGTTCATGCCGCCGTGCGTGAACAGCTCCAGGCGGGGCCACACTTCGAGCAGGTTGCTTTTGCCCGTAAATTCGAGCACCTTGCGCAGCATGACCAGATTCCACGACGGAACCCCGGCGAAAGCCGTTACGTTCTGTCCGACCGTCTCGCGGCAAATCGCTTCGACTTTCTTCTCGAAATCGGGAATCAGTGCCGTCTCGGGCTTCGGAACGCGCATCCGGCCGGCCAGCCAGGGCGTGTTTTCGATCAGAATGGCCGACAGGTCGCCTTCCTGAGCGCGGCCTCCGGTCGTTTCGAGACGCCGGCTGCCTCCGAGCGTCAGCGTTTTGCCCGAGAATACGTCCGTGTCGGGCCATAGCGAGCTGGTCAGGCAGACGATGTCGAGCGGGCCCCGCATGTGGCATCCGCGCAATCCTTCGCGGCTCACCGGGATAAACTTGCTCTTGGCCGAGGTCGTGCCCGACGATTTGGCGAACCAGCGGACCTCGCCGGGCCAGCAGACGTCCGCTTCGCCCCGGCGCATCCGCTCGATGTACGGCGTGAAACCGTCGTAGTCGGTTACCGGTACCCGCGAGGCGAATTGCTCCGCGGTTCGGATCGCGTGAAAGCCGTGCTCCGTGCCGAAAAGCGTCGGAGCGGCCCGGTCCAGCAGCCGGCGGAGCTGTCTCTGCTGCACCTGAGCCGGATGCTTCATAAAGCGGTCGATCTCGCGCAGGCGGGGAGCGGAGAGTAAGCGGATCAGTCGTGTCTTGAGCGCCATAGGCTTGTCGTGTTACGGCCGGGGCCTTCGGGGCGAAGGTTCCGGGAAACTAATTGAAGAATTTTCCGATTTTCGAAATGGCCGACGGGAGCGAGAAGACGACGACCCGGTCGTAGGCGTTGATCTCGGTATTGCCTACGGCGATGAACGTCCTGTCGCCGCGTACGATGCCGCCGATCGTCGCGTCGTGCGGGAAGTTCAGGTCGCGTATCTTGACTTTCGTGGCCGGCGAGTTGGGCTTGACGATGAATTCGAGCACCTCGGCGTCGCAGCCCGTCAGGCACTTGATCGCCTGTACGTCGGTCGACATCGTGAAGCGGAAGATGTTGCTCGCCGTGATCAGCTTCTTGTTGACGATCGTGTCGATGCCCATGCTCTCGGCCAGGTTGATGAAGTTCAGGTTCTCGACCTCGGCGATCACTTTCTTCACGCCGAGCCGTTTGGCCAGCATCGCGGCCAGAATGTTCGTCTCGGCGCGGCCCGTCACGGCCACGAAGGCGTCCATATTGCTCAGTCCCTCTTCGATCATCGCTTCGGTATTGCGCCCGTCTTCGTTGATAATCAGTGTTTTTTCGAGCTGCTCGGCCAGTTTGTAGGCCTTTTCGGGCGTATAGTCGACCAGCTTGATGTTGACTTCGTCCTGCAGTTCGGCCGCCACGCGCGCGCCGATGCGGCTGCCGCCCAGAATCATCATGTTCTTGATGTCGATATTGGCCTTGCCCGAGAATACCATGACGTCTTTGACCGCATGCTGGTTCGCGATCACGTAGATGTTGTCGCCGACCTTGAACTGGTCGCTGCCGCGCGGGATGATCGTTTCTCCGTCGCGCGAGATGGCGACCGTGCGGTAGGGCTGCGACTCGCGGTCGTCGGTAATTTCGAGCAGCGTCTTGTTGACCAGCGGCGACGAGGCGTCGATCTTGAACACGACGAGCGACAGCTTGCCGCCCGAGAAGTCGACGTATTCGGTCGTGCTCGTGTGGCCGAGCAGGTTGATCACCTCGTCGGCCGCCACCTGCTCGGGGTAGAACAGGTAGTCGATGCCCATGTCGATGAACATCTCCTTGTTGTTCGGTTCCAGATACTCGTTGTTGTCGATCCGGGCGATCGACTTACGCGCGCCGAGCTGCTTGGCCAGTATGGCCGAGATGATGTTCGACGTCTCCTCGGGCCGCACGGCGATGAACAGATCCGCCTTGCGTACCGAGGCTTTCTTCAGTACCGAGAACGTCGTGCAGTCTCCCTCGATGACGATTACGTCGGCCATGCCGGCGATCGACTCGAGCCGCTTGGGGTCGTCGTCCACGACCGTGATGTCGTGATATTCCCCGCTCAGCATCTTGGCCAGATGGCTGCCCACCTCGCCCGCTCCGGCAATTACGATTTTCATGTCTTGTACGTTAGTTTTCGTTTTCGGAAACCGGCATGCGCTCCTTCTCCGCGACAAACGATCCGGACCGGGAGATCGGGCCGTTTGCTCGCCGTACGGTCCGGCGACGCGCCTCGTATCCGACCCGTGGCCGGCCGTTTTGCCGCGTCGATGTCGGAACCTGTCGCACCGGTCGGCCGTTTTGCCGTTTTTTTCTCAAAAACCGAACCCGGCTTGCGGTTCCGCTCGTCGTATCCGGCCGCTTGTTCGGCCGGACGAGGATTCGACGGCGCGCGGTTCGGCACGGCCGTTTCGGGCAACTGCCGCCCGGGTCGCTTCCCTTCGGCGCTTATGCTGCCGGAGCCGGGCTTGCGGTTCCGTTTCCCGGCGATCGGGACGGCGGAATCGTTCGCTACGGCGGCATAGGCGCAGAGTACGCACAACGCGGTGGCCGGCGGAACCGCTCGGGCGAGTTTTGTCGTCTTTTCCATTTTGTGACCGTAACGGAGTGAAAATCCGATTCACAAATATAAGATAAAATCTCTTTTCGTGACCGCCGGCGGAATATCGTTGGCTTTACCGGAATTTTGTACGAAATTTGCGAAAAACCTTTGTAAACCGCAAATCGACCATGTCATCGGGCTGGCTCATATTTCTGATCGCCGTCGGGGTCGTCGCCTTTTTCGTCGTAGGGATGTCTCTGACGATTATTTTCAAGGGACATTACATGGAGTCCGAGATCGGCGAGAACCGGCACATGAAAGCGCGCGGCATCCGTTGCGCTTCGCAGCAACTGCGCGAGGAGGAGGCCGCGTTGCGCGGCGATTCCTCGGCGGACGACGGGGCGTGCTCCGGCGGAAGCTGCTCGTCCTGTACGGTCGCCTCCTGCGACGGACCCGATCGGGGCGGTTCCCGGTAGGGCGTCGCCCTGCCCGGTCCGGTTCGGCAACCGTTCCGCTCCGTCGGTTGCTTTTCTGTCCTTTCGTCGGCCGTTTCTGGAGGAAGGCGGCAAGCTCCCGCCCGGTCGCTTCCGTACTTGCACCGGTATTCGTTTTTTATGAAGTTTGCAGGCCGGGTCGTCGGGTATGGAACGCGGCCCGGACCGTCGCAACGCACGAAAAACTACGAAGACATCCCCGCTAACCTGGCTCGGGGCAGGCTTTTGAAGACAAGGACTCCCGCAGACCGGACCGGGTGCTCCGGCGGGAAGAGCCGGGGCGCGCGCGGGCCGAGGCCGCTTTTCATAGGCGTATTATGACCGGGGGCGTTCCTGCGTCCGGATCTTTGTTCCGGAAAGAGGATTTTTGAAGGATTTTTACTACTATTGTACTTTCCTAAATACCCGGCTTCTATGAAGATTTCCGTTGTCGTCAATACGTTCAATTCGGAGCGTTTTCTGGATCGGTGCCTGAGCTCGGTCGACGGTTTCGACGAGATCGTGCTATGCGATATGCACAGCGCCGATTCCACGATCTCGATCGCCGAACGTCACGGTTGCCGGATCGTCTATCACGAGCGGACCGGCTTTGTCGAGCCGGCGCGCAACTATGCGATTTCGCAGGCCGCCAACGAGTGGGTGCTCGTGCTCGATTCGGACGAGGTGATCCCCGCCGCGCTGAAAGACTATCTCTATCGCTTTGCCGAGACGGCCGAGGCCCGGGGATACGCGGCGCTCAAAATGGCGCGGAAGAACTACTTCATGGGCCGTTTCATGCACGGCGACTACCCCGACTATATCATCCGTCTGATCCGCCGTTCGAAGACTTTCTGGCCCGAACAGATTCATGCCCGTCCGGTCATCGAGGGCCGTGTCTTCACGATTCCCGCCCGTCGCCGTGAGCTGGCTATGGAGCACCTGGCCAACGAAAGCGTCGCCGCGCGGATCGCCAAGACGAATCAGTATACCGACAAGGAGATGATTCGCCGCGAGGGGCAGGATTTCTCGGTCGGCTCGGCCTGGCTCAAGTGCACATGGCGCTTCGTGCGCTTTTACATGGTCAAAGGCGGTTTCCGCGATGGCAAGGCAGGATTCGCCTATGCCGTGCTGAACGCATTCTACAAGTTCGCCACGGTCGCCAAGCTGTGGGAGAGGAAAGCCGGAGCGTAAGGAAAACGGTTCTGGGTTCTGCTTCCAGGCTGCGATAGTTGCTTCATTAGAGAATGGCCGAGTTTCCCGGTTCTGTCCGGCGTACGTCCGGATCGGGATTTAGCGAAAGGCAGATCAGCGATGCGGTCCGAAGAAATGCATACCGGCCGGAAGCGGGGCAGGATGCTCCGGTATTATGAGAACTTACTTTTCCGGCAGCAGAAGCCTAATCGGTGACTCGTTTCGGCATGGCTGTCCGTTGCGGTCGAAGTTCGCCTCGTTTGGATTCGGTGTCTCAGTCAGAGCGTTTGGCCGGTCGTGTCCTCGGCAACCGGGGCCCCCTCCAAAGAAACGGATTTCAGCAATTCCGGTTTTTCCCGCTCCAAGTATTTGATGAAATAGTCTTCGAGCGTTTTTCTCCGGTTCGGCTCCGGCTCGGCCAGGTAATTCTCGTATAAATCGGGATATTTCTCCAGCAGATCGTACAGGCAGCCGCTGTCGAGGAGCCTGAATTCGTCGGTTTGCAGATTCCAATAGCAACAATAAGGTCTTGCCAGGCCGGAAGAGAGCGTGTTGCCGATGATTCCGAACATGTATCCGGCCAACATGGCATTCATATATTGGCTTTTCGTCCATGTAAGGAAAAAAATCCGATCGCCGAACCGCTGGACCTGCCTGAACCGTTTGCTCGGTTTTCCTACGCCTACCGTTGTCAGATTGGAATATACCGAGTCGCCTACGACCAGGAGATTCGGGCCCATGGCCCTCAGCCTGTGCCGTAACTCGCCTTTCGGTATGCGGGCTTTCCTTATGGTGATGAATGGTCGCCGAACTTTCAGGCTCGACAAGGGAAGCGTGTCGAAGCGTCCGTTCAGATAATCGTCGGCCGTGGCGAAGAACCGGACGGACTGCGCGTCGGCGGTCCGGCATGCCGTAAGGCAAAGTATCAGTACGATGAGCTTTTTCATAACGTTTCGTGTGGTATGTCGCTTCTGCGATTTCCGCTTCGGAAGCCCGTCCCCCTCGATTGTCGGTCCGTTCGCTCGACCGTTCGGGGAGCCTTTGCGCACGGGTGGCCGGCTCGTCCTCGTCAGATGCTTGGAAGCAATAATGGCTGTGGGCGGAATACGGCATGCCGAGGCATGGGTTACTTGGTGCGGTCCCTTTTCCGGAAAGACTGTTTCTCGAAAAGATCGTCCGGGCGTCGGTTGCCGGACGAAAATCAAGGCCGTCCGCTCGTCCGTCCGAGATAGGCATCGAAATAACCGTCGAGCGTTTCTTTCCTGTTCGGCTCCGGTTCGGCCAGGTAGTTCTCGTATAGGTCGGGATATTCCTCCAGCAGGTCGTACAGGCAGCCGCTGTCGAGCGCCCGGACTTCGCCGGTCCGCAGGTCCATATGGAACCAGTAAGGCAAATTCTCGTCCGGCAGTTCGTTCGACGCCGTGCCGTTCTCGGCGCGAATCGTCTCTTCGGGCAGCTTGGCCAGGTAGCTGGGTATCAACCGGCAGAATATCCTGTCGCCGATACGCTGTCCCGGAGCATAGCCCGAGCCGCGGGCCGGAAAGCGGCGACAGTTGACATAGAGCGAGTCGTTCCGTTCGATGAGTAACGTTTTGTTTTTCAGTTTGGCGATCAGGTCGAAGTCCTCGGTCACCGGTACGGGCCAGAGCAAAAGGCTCCGCACGTCGCGCGTATGCAGACTTTCGAACGGTTCGAAGCGAATGTCCGGAGCGATCTCGCCGCGCTTACACAGATAGTCTTCGGCCGTCGCATAAATGACCGAAAAATCGGTCATGGAGGGAATCGAGTCTTCCGTATGGCCGGCCGTTGCGATCGGCCGCTCAGGTATCGGAAGTTCCGGCTCGCCCCGGAGCTTCCGCTGTCTGTAAAGGTTCAGATAATCGTCTATCGTCGCGCGGGATTCGGGCTCCTGCAGGCTCAGATAGCTTTTCAGCAGGTCCGGATAGCCGCCGATAATCCGGGTCATGACCTCGCGGTCGATCAGTTCTACTTTTCCGGTTTGCAGGTCCAAGCAAAAGTAGGGTACTTTATCCCGCTGTCTGTCGTAAGAGGCTGCGGCTCCTGCCAAGCCGAACATGGCCCAGTTGAAACCGACCGTAATTTTCTGTTCATTAGAAAAATTCCGAAATAATATGTATTCGCCAACCCGTTCTGCCGGAATACATTCAAAGGGACTACTTCGAATTATCTTGTCATTCAAATAGGTCAGACTCACGTAGAGCGTATCGCCGACGACGGCGAACACCGTTTCCTTGAGCGTCTTTTTCGTTTCCCGGTCCGTGCAGGCGAGCTTGTATCCGAAGCGTCCGAATACGGCTTCGTCGACGGGCGGTTTCAGATACAGGTCGGGCACGGTCTCGTACCGGTCGTTCCGGTAGTCGTCCAGGCTTCGGTAGATTTTGCCGCCTTGCGCCGCACTGCGTTGGGCGAGGCACAGCAACGCGAGCAGAAGAAGCAGATGTTTCATGATGCGGTATTTTAGGTTTCGGGTTCGTGTTTTCGGATGCCGTCGGGCAGGGATGGGTGCGGCCCGCCGGGATCGGACCCTCCGTCCGAGTCGGACGGCTCGGTCTCTCCGGGTGCTTTGTCGCGTATCGGCATAGCGGCAGGATTTCCCCGTCGTTTCGGAAGCTTTCCGCCCGCTGCGTGCGGTCGGGACCGCCGTACTCCGTTCCGCGACCCTTCCGAGGGCGGGCGACCGGTCCGCCCCCGGAACGCAATTCGGACTGCGGAGCCGCTGCGAACCGGGTCCGGACTCGAGAGTCGGGATAACGGAAAGTATGGATGTCCGGGTCATAAGGGACGGGTAATGAATATGCGTTGGGGTCGATTCGGTTCCATAAATATATGTCTTTTAATCGACTGGTGCAATGAACCGACAAAAAAAATTCCGCTTGGCGCGGGCCGCCTGTCTTTTGGTCGGTTCGGCAAGACGGGAATCCCGTCCGGCGGTCGCCCGCTCCGGACTTCGGGGCCGGAGCTTCCGGTCGTGTCGCGTTGGGATTCAAAATTTTTATGTTGCAGTATGATTCGGGTGGAGAATACGCTCCCTGAGAACGCTCTCGGACGACGGAATCGGTTGTATGGGAGGAAAACCGGCTGACGTGTCGGTCTCCGGAGCGCGATCGGCGGGAATCCGGAGAGACTGTTTCCTCCGCCGGAAACGAAACCGGGGCGCGTTTTCGGACGCGCCCCGGCAGGAATAAAATCGTCGTTCGGACTACTTCTCCTCGACCGTATCCGAGTAGTCCATCGCGGCGTAGCGCTTGTAAGTCTCGTAGCGCCACTGCGCGTTCTTTTCCGAAGCGGCGAACAGCTCTTTGGCCTCGTCGGGGAACGACTTGAGCAGGGAAGTGTAGCGTACTTCGCTGTGGATGAACTGCTGGAACTTGCTCCAGTCGGGCTCTTTCGAGTCGAGCGAGAACGGATTCTTGCCCTGAGCCTCCAGTGCCGGATTGAAGCGCCACAAGTGCCAGTAGCCGCATTCGACGGCTTCCTTCTCGGTCAGCTGGGATTTGCCCATGCCGCCCTTGATGCCGTGATTGATACACGGAGCGTAGGCGATGATCAGCGACGGACCGTCATAAGCCTCGGCCTCCTTGATCGCGTTGAGGTATTGGTTGTGGTTGGCCCCCATCGCCACCTGTGCGACGTAGACGTAGCCGTAGGTCATTGCCATTGCGCCGAGGTCTTTCTTGCGGACGCGCTTGCCGGCCGATGCGAACTTGGCGACCGCGCCGATCGGCGTGCTCTTGGACGACTGTCCGCCCGTATTCGAGTAGACCTCCGTGTCCAGTACGAGGATATTGACATTCATCCCCGATGCGATCACATGGTCCAGACCGCCGAAACCGATGTCGTACGCCCAGCCGTCGCCTCCGAAGATCCAAGTCGATTTTTTGATCAGGTAGTGCTTCATCGCGAGGATCTGCTTGCAGACGTCGCAACCGCAGGCTTCCATCATCGGGATCAGGCGTCCGGCGATTTCCTTGGTCGCCTCGGCATCGTCCATCTTGTCGAGCCACTCCTGCATTACGCCTTTCAGCTCGTCGGAACATCCGGTATTGCCTTCGATGGCTTCCTTCATCAGCACGATCAGTCGTTCGCGCAGTTTCTCGATGCCGACGTGAATGCCCAAGCCGAACTCGGCGTTGTCCTCGAATAGCGAGTTGGCCCATGCCGGCCCGAAGCCTTTCTCGTTGGCGCAGTAGGGCGACGAGGGAGCCGATCCGCCGTAGATCGACGAGCAGCCCGTCGCGTTGGCGATCACCATGCGGTCGCCGTAGAGCTGCGTGATCGCCTTGATGTATGGCGTTTCGCCGCAGCCGGCGCACGCTCCGGAGAACTCGAACAGCGGCCGGGAAAACTGGCTGTTCTTGACGGTTTTCGTTTTGTCGACCACGGTATCCTTGTAGCCGACCTGGTTGTGCATGTATTCCCAGCGCTCGGCCTCGCCCTTGTCGAGCTGGCTTTCGAGCGGCTTCATCAGCAGAGCCTTGGTCGGGGCCGGGCAGACGTTCGCGCAGTTGCCGCAGCCCGTACAGTCGAGCGGCGATACCTGAATCTTGAACCGATAGGCTTTCGTCGCTCCGACGCCTTGTTTGGTTTCGGTGCCTGCCGGCGCGGCGGCGGCTTCCTCCTCGGTGAGCAGGAACGGACGGATCGCGGCATGCGGGCAGACGTAGGCGCATTGGTTGCACTGGATACAGTTCTCGGCCTGCCATTCGGGAACGTTCACCGCGACACCCCGCTTCTCGTATTGCGAAGTGCCGGCATCCCACGTACCGTCCTCACGGCCGTCGAACGCGCTGACGGGCAGGTCGTCGCCCCGCAGGGCCTCGATCGGCTCGACGATGTTGCGGACGAATTCCGGCACGTCGCGTCCGACGGCCGGAGCCGGGTTCAGCGAGGCCCACTGCTGCGGGACTTCCACCTTGGTTACGTCGCCGCCCTTCTCGACGGCGGCGTAGTTCATGTTGACGATCTCCTCGCCTTTCTTGCCGTAGGACTTGTAGATCGCCTTCTTCATCTCTTCCTTGGCCGTCTCGTACGGAATCACGCCGGTCACCTTGAAGAAAGCGCTCTGCATGATCGTATTGGTCCGGCTGCCGAGTCCGATCTCGGCGGCGATCTTCGTCGCGTTGATGATGTAGAAGTTGATATGGTGCTCGGCCATATATTTCTTCATCGCATCGGGCAGATGCTCCTTGGTCGTCTCGGCGTCCCACACGCTGTTGAGCAGGAACGTGCCTCCGTCCTTGAGTCCCTTGAGCAGGTCGTACTTGCCCAGATACGACGGAACGTGGCAGGCCACGAAGTCGGGCGTGTTGACCAGATAGGGCGAGCGGATCGGCTTGTCGCCGAAGCGCAAGTGCGAGGCCGTGTAGCCGCCCGATTTCTTCGAGTCGTACGCGAAGTAGGCCTGGCAGTATTTGTCGGTCGTGTTGCCGATGATCTTGATCGAGTTCTTGTTGGCGCCCACCGTGCCGTCGGCGCCCAAGCCGATGAAGCGGGCCTCGAACGTGTCGGCGTTGTCGAGATGCAGCTCCGGTCCTACGGGCAGAGAGGTGAAAGTCACGTCGTCGACGATGCCCACCGTGAAGTGGTCCTTCGGCTCGTTGGCCTTCAGGTTCTCGTAGACGGCCAGCATCTGGGCCGGGGTCGTGTCCTTCGACGAAAGACCGTAGCGTCCGCCGACGATCAGCGGGGCGTTTTCGCGGCCGTAGAATACCTCCTTGATATCCAGATACAGCGGCTCGCCGTTGGCTCCGGGTTCTTTCGTGCGGTCGAGCACGCAGATTCTCTTGACCGAAGCGGGCAGCACGTCGAACAGGTACTTCGGCGAGAACGGACGGTAGAGGTGAACGGTGACGAGACCTGCCTTTTCGCCCTTGCTGCGCATGTAATCGATCGTTTCCTTGATCGTTTCGTTCACGGAGCCCATGGCTACGATGACGTTTTCGGCATCCGGGTCGCCGTAGTAGGTGAACGGCTTGTACTCGCGTCCGGTGATCGCGCTGATCTGCTTCATCGCGTCGGCCACCATGTCGGGTATGGCGTTGTAGAACTTGTTCGAGGCCTCGCGGGTCTGGAAGTAGATGTCGGAGTTCTGAGCCGTGCCGCGCGTGACGGGGTTCTCCGGATTGAGCGCGCGCTTGCGGAAAGCGTCCAGCGCTTTACGGTCGAGCAGGCCTGCGAGCGCTTGCTCGTCGATCATCTCGATTTTCTGAATTTCGTGCGAGGTGCGGAATCCGTCGAAGAAGTGCAGGAACGGAACGCGCGAGCGGATCGCCACCAGATGGGCGACGCCGGCCAGGTCCATCACTTCCTGTACGCTGCTCGTCGCCAGCATGGCGAAACCGGTCTGGCGGGTGGCCATCACGTCCTGATGGTCGCCGAAAATCGACAGCGACTGCGCGGCCAGTGCGCGGGCCGAAACGTGGAACACGCCCGGCAGCAGCTCGCCGGATATCTTGTACATGTTCGGAATCATCAGCAGCAGTCCCTGCGAGGCCGTGAACGTCGTAGTCAGCGCGCCGCTCTGCAGCGAGCCGTGCACCGCTCCGGCGGCTCCGGCCTCCGACTGCATTTCGACAACCTTGACCGTTTCGCCGAAAATGTTCTTGCGGCCGCTGGCCGCCCACTCGTCGACGTACTCCGCCATGGTGGACGACGGTGTGATCGGATAGATCGCAGCCACCTCGCTGAACATGTATGCGATGTGGGCCGCCGCGTAGTTTCCGTCACAAGTAATGAATTTTTTCTGTGCCATCTTCGTAAGTAAGATTTTGGAAATTCCTATTGATTTTTCCCTTCGCTCAATTTTGCGCAAATATACGGCGATTATTTTAAAACGGGTAATTTTCCACTTTTTTCATTATGATTTGTCAAAATTTATATTATTTTTGCCCGCCGACCGGAAGGGGTGCAGCAATGATGCCGGCCCTCGTACGGGAAGGACGATTGACTGGTTTCGCTATGCGTTATCTGGGCCGTTTGGTGGCATATCTGGCCGTTTTTTTCATCACGTTCTCGCTCGGCTACACGCTGTTGTTGCGGTGGGTTCCGGTGACGCTCACGCCGCTCAAGGCGATCCGTCTGGCGGAGCATCTGCCCGAGGAGGGGCTTCGGGTGCGCTCGAACTGGGTTCCGCTGCGGAAGGTGGCCATGCCGATGGTGCGCGCCGTGATCGCCACCGAGGACAACCATTTCCTCTCGCACCGGGGATTCGACTGGGACGCGATCGACCGGGCACTCGACGAGAACCGCGAGGGAAAGCGGCTGCGGGGCGGCAGTACGATCTCGCAGCAGACGGCCAAGAACGTGTTTTGCCTGCCTGCCCGCACATGGCTGCGCAAAGGGGTCGAGGCGTGGTTCACCGTACTGATCGAGACTTTCTGGAGCAAGCGGCGGATCATGGAGGTTTATCTGAATGTCATAGAAACGGGCCGCAACATGTACGGCGTCGAGGCTCCGGCCCGCGACGTGTACGGCAAGACTGCCGCCGAGCTGAACGCCTACGAGGCCTCGATGATAGCGACCGTACTGCCCAATCCGCTCCGCCGCGACATGGCCGCTCCGTCGGGCTACATGGTGCGCCGGGCTGCCCAGGTCCGCTCGCTGATGGGCAAGCTCGGTCCGATCGAATTCGACCGTCCCGAAGGCGGGAAAGATAAGAACTGAGTGCCAGTCCGGGACGCTCGTCCCGTTTTGAGATCCCGTCCCGTCCGTATCCTGAATGTTTTTTTCTCGACTTGCGGAGCGTTATCCGTGAAATTTTCGTATATTTATTTCGAGAATTGCCGTCTCTGAATCGAATCCTAATTATTCCGACCGTTATGATTTTATCCAAATCCGATTTGCAGCGATATCTGGAGCTCGACCGCCGCGCTCTGGGAATCCGGCGGGCCAAGCGGCCGCCCCTGACCGGCTACCGGGTCTGGAAATTCCAAGTGGCCTTGCGCAAGCACGAGTATTACGCGAATACCGGCCGTTCGCTTTTCGGCCGGATTATGAAAAAGTTCTGGGGCGCCGTACATGAAATTTACGGCGTCCGGCTCGGCTTTTCTATTCCGATCAACGTATTCGGTCCCGGATTGCGGATCAACCATTACGGTCTGATCGTCGTCAATCCGAAGGCGCGCGTCGGCGCCTTTTGCGACATTCATCAGGGCGTCAATATCGGGGAGGGTTTCGGGAAAGACGAGGTCCCCGAGATAGGCGATCATGTCTATATCGGCCCAGGAGCCAAGATTTACGGCCGGATCCGGATTGCCGACCGGACCGCCGTCGGCGCCAATGCCGTCGTGAACAGGTCGTTCGAGCGGCCCGACACGACGATCGCCGGCGTTCCGGCCCGGCAGGTGGCCGACAGAGGCAATCCGTACGAGCACTGATCGCCGGGTTATTCTTTCCGGATGTCGTTTTCGGAGGACTGGGGCGGAACATGCCGTCCGCGCTTCCCGTTTTTATAGACGGGCGTGCCCGTATCGGGGAAAGGTCCTTGCTTGATCATATAAGTGCCCGAGGAATCCCGTTTCCTGAAATCGGCTTCCAATGCTTCGATCGACGAGTAGCCGTTGAGCAGGGGCCTGTTCAGGGCGAACCGAGCGCAGTCTTCCGGCCGAGTCGCATAGTCCGCGTACTTTTCCAGATAGTCGTCTACCAAAGCTCGCCAGCGAGCGAGGCTGTCGTTTTTTTCGATGAGGACTTCCGCGACGAAAGAGGAGGACATGGCGTCCACGAACTCCCGGACTTTCGCCTTGCAGGTGTTGAGGACGATGGCCTGAATTCCGGCTGCGCGGTCCGCTTCTTTTTTTATTTCCTCCAGTTTGTACCGAAGTAACCGGGCTCCGACCTCCTGCAGGTCGAACAGGAGTTGCTCGTGCACGATTCCGGCCGTGTCGCCGTGCAGGATAAACGAGCTCTTTTTCTCGAACGCGGGGGCGATGTATACGACTTCAGTGCGCTTTCTTGTCCATTTTCCTTTGGGCGCGTCCGCTTGCGTCCATAGCCCGAAGCATCCTACGCAATAGAGGGCGTGAGCGTCGCTGATACGCTTTTGTCTGTCCGACAGCGAATCGCTTTTCTGAAAGTCGGCCGGGGTCAGCGGCCGGTCGGGTTGCCAGAAAACGTAGAGATCGGTCTCGGTCGGATAGTCGTCTTGCGCGAGGGCGGGCGAACAGGCGTAAAGGACCGCCAGAGCGAAATACAGATACTTTTTCATGACGGGAAACGGTTTGTCCGAAAGATGTTTTCGTTTCGTAAAGATAAGTAAAATTTGCCGGCCCCGTTCTCTTTCGTTTCCGTTTTACGATGGATTTCGGACTGTCCCGGGGCATTGCGGCATGTTTCCGGATGCCTTCGTAGCGAGGCGTTGCGGCGACGGCAGTCGTAAAACCGCCTCGCTGCCGTTGCGCCGGGGATGCTCCCGGCCTATGTGTCCGTGCGGCGTTGCCGGATCAGGGCCGCGACCGTCAGCAGCGCGAAGGCCGTTACGGCGGCGAAGACAGTCGCGGCGGCGTATCCCGGCCTGAATCCTCCTCCGTAGCTGTGCATGCCGCCGAGGAGGTAGTTTACGCCGAAATAGGTCATCAGTACCGCAGCGAATGCCCACAAGGTGTAGGCATGGAAAAAAAGCGGTCTGCGGAACCGGGCGAGGCTTTGCTCGTGCAGCGGCAGCGCGTAGACGATCAGCGTGATCAGCGCCCAGACTTCTTTGGGATCCCATCCCCAGTAGCGTCCCCATGACGCATTGGCCCAGACGGCCCCGGTGAAAATGCCTGCGGTCAGCAGGAATACGGCCGGATAGAGCAGCAGCCGTCCGAAAAGCCGGAGTCTCGCCAGCGTCCGCGACGTTCGCTCCGCCGTTCCGGCCCGTGCCGCCGCTGCCAGCGCGAGCGCCGCGGTTCCGTTCAGCATCAGCAGGCCCAGCAGCGCGTACGACACCATGATCAGCGAGACATGCAGACTGAGCCAGGGCGAGCGCAGCACGGGTACGAGCGGCGTAATCTGCGGATTGGCCATGCCCAGCGAGGCGACCAGCAGCGCGAAACCCGACATCAGCAGACCCGAGGCCGCTGCGATCGGAAAACGGCGGCCGATTCCGAGCGCGAGGAGCGACAGACACCACGCGACGAAAATCATCGTCTCGTATCCGTTGCCCAGCGGCAGGTGCCCGGCGGCGTAGCCCCGCAGCGCCATTGAGACGGTCAGCAGGACGGCCGTTCCCGCCAAGGGCACGAGCGACAGACGCTCGATTCGGCGATTTCGCCTGCCCGAGGCGAGACTCCATACGAAATATGCGAATGCCAGCAGTCCGCAGCAAAGGTCGATCCGGTAAAGCCACGGGACCGCGTCGAGCCGGTTGTACAGCAGCTCGGCCTTCAGCCGTCCTTCCGGCAGGAACCCGGCGGCTCCCCGTTCCCGCTGGAAAGCGGCCGTTTTGTCGATCAGGCCGCGCAGTCCGTCGCTGTCGCCGTTGCGGACGGCTTCGTACATCAGCGGGAAAATGCCCTTGATGAAAACCGAGTCGCCTTTCGGAAGCGCTCGTACCGGATCGGTCGGCGCATACCACTGCGTTCCGTTCTCCCCCTGTTCGGGAAACAGCCGGAGCACCCTGCCCGACTGAATCATGGCGATCAGCTGGATTTTCTCGTCCGCTTCGGCGAAAGCCCGATGCGCCGGGTCGCTGCGGTCCGCTCCGTGCCGGATCGCTTCGGCGAGCCGGTAGCTCCGCCCCGGGCCGAAGAAGTCGGTCAGCGCGGCCGTCGCCCCCGAGCCGAGAAGCTTCCGCACCGTATCCTGCTTGATTCGGATCATCGGCTCGTGCTGCCACTGTTCGGGGAAGAATATCCAGCCCGCGAGCACCTGCTCGGCCGTATATTTTCCGTAAGCGGGCTTCCCGCAGATTTTGACCGTAAGGTCGCGGGCGAATGACTGGACCGGAGCCACCCGGCCGCCGTACAGCATCCGCAGCCGGCCCAGCGCGTCGGCGGTCTCCCGGTCCAGCGTTGCCGGCGCTCCGGCCGATGCGCCGCAGCATACCGAAGCGAAAAGCAACAGGAAGCCCGCCCGCTTCAGCAGCGGATGGCGCAGCAGTCGGCGGAAGCCCGACCGTTTCGAGCACAGCGTGCCGATCATCGAGACGCCGAGCAGCAGATAGCCCGCATATGTGACCGGAGTGCCGTAGGGGTCCCGGTTGACCGACAGGATGCTGCCCCGCATGTCCTCGTCGAAAGAGGTCTGGTAGAGGCGGTATCCGTCGCGCGACAGGATGCGGTTCATCGATACGACGGCCGGCTGCGGCCCCCGGGAATCGACGACCGTCAGCAGGCTCCGATAGTCCGCCGGCGCCTGCGTGCCCGGATAGCATTCGATCTCGAACCGCTCGAGCCGCAGCGAGAACGGCAACGGCCGGGCTTCCCCTCCGGTTTCCGGCCGGAAGCATGCCGTTTCCGTCCTCTCGCGCAGATGAACGTATCCTTTCTGCGAGGTGGCGAAAGTCAGCAGGGCTCCGAACAAGATTAGCCCGAGGGAAAGATGCAACGCGACCGCCGCCCGCTTCCCCGGTCCGATCCGGACGACCGCGATCGGCAGCGCGGAAGCTGCGATCAGAGCCCACCATGCCGCGAACCACCCCGTGCGGTAGATATGCCGCGCGGCGAATTCGCTGCCTTCGGTCTTTTCGACGAAAGTAGCGGCGGCCAGACAGACCGCCATGCCGATCAGCAGTGCGAAGGCGGTCCGCCCGAGCGCCTTTGTCGTTTGCGGATACAAGGCCGGTCGGTGTTAGAGCGGCGCGAAGGCCGGATTTTCGTCCTCGCGGACGGCGATGCATTCCGTCTCGATCAGCCAGCCGGGACGGCAGACCGGCGCATGCACGAACAGCCGGGGAACCGCTTCGTAGCGTTGCTCGAATATTTTTCGCACGACGGGGTAGTCGGCCGGGTCCCGCAGGTAGACGATCATTTGGGCCAGATCGGTGGCCGAGGCTCCCGCCTCGGCGAGCAGCGCCTCGACGTTCTCGAGCATCCGGACGGTCTGTCCCTCGATGTCCTGCGGCGCGACGATCTCGCCCCGGTTGTCGATGCTGGCCGTGCCCGACAGCAGAATGTGGCTCCGGTCGCCGTAGCGGACCCGGACGCCGCGCTCGAACGTGACCCCGTACTCATAGGTAGGGTTCAGGTGGTCCTTCGCGTGCAGATAGACCTGTTGGCCGGGACGCAGTCCTTTGACGGCGTATGCGTCGAGCAGTACCAGACGGTTCGGATCGGCATGGCGCCCTTCGATGCCGGTACTGGCGATGTAGTGGGTTTGCGGCGTCAGGCCGTGACGCTCGAAAAGCTCCCGGCGCGCCCGCACGACACCCGCATAGTTGACATCGACGTTTTGCACGAAAAACCATGTCCGCACGCAGTCGTTCTCCAGCGTGCATCCGAACTGCCCGAGCCGTTCGGCGTACCGGTCGAGCAGCGTTTCGGTTTGCCAGGCCGAGTCTCCGTCGGGCGAGGAGCCGTAAGCGGTCCAGATATGGCGGTAGCCGTTGTGGTCGGCCGTGACTCCGCCTTCGAAAGGCGCGATCTGTCCGTCGGCGAGCGAAAGCAGGTAGACCCACAGGGCGACCTTGCCGCCGTCCAGAGGGGGTTGCTGCACGACGGAAGTCGCACAGGGGGGATAGGGCTTCTCGCCCGAGCGGAGCGCGTCGATCTGATTGGCCGCGTCGCTCAGAAAGTAGCGCTTGAAAACGGGACAGAGTTCTCCGCCGTAGCTCGACAGCAGGTAGAAATAGGCGGCACGGATGTCGCCGAGCTGCTTGGCCAGCGGAGCTTCCGTGTCGGTGACATGCAGTACGGCATGGCACTCGCGCATGCCGCCCGGGCGGTCGAAATATCCTATTTCGATGCGTACATTGCTATAAAACAGTATTTTGCTTGAGAAACACATAGGCATAAGGTTAGTTTTGCGGACACCCTTTCTCGATCCAGATTCTGAGCAGGTCGATGTCCTCGCTTCGCGTGACGAATCCGGTATGCGGCGGGGAGCTGATCGCCTCCTGCGAGGTCAGCGCGTCGAGCAGAAAGCTGCCTTCGGGGTCCGAAGGCTTGACGCGCAGCTTGTCCGAGAGCGTCGAAGCCGTGCCGACCAGCGAGCGGTAGCTGTTTCCCTCGGTCAGCAGCAGTCCTCCCGCGCCGCTCTCGCCCTGATGGCAGGAGACGCAGTTGTACTGCTGGAAGACAAGCAGCTGGATGCGGTCGTATTCCAGCAGGTCGATCTGTGCGGAAGGCAGGTCGATATCCGACGTCCGGTCGTCGTCGAGCGCGTATTCGAAAAACGTGTAGACGACCTGACGGCCCGAGTTGGTCATGCACAGGCGGACCGAGCGCGCGTCTTCCGGCACGTTCTCGATCGACAGCTCCACCCGGTCCCCGTCGGTCGGTTTGAGCACGTTCACCGACGAGAGAGCCGACGTTCCCCCTTCGCCGAAGGCTCCGAAGATCAGGTCGTACTCTCCGGGAAAGACTTCCGGATTGAGCAGCTCGAACGTCCCGCGCACGGAGACTCCCTCCGTCGTGGCTTGGTGCGACTCGTAAATGTCCCCGCTGTCGCAGCGGACCGCCGTGCAGAGCAGCAGCGCCAGCGCGGCCGCCCGCAACGGGCGGCGGTATGTTCCGTTCATCTCGATGATTCCGTTAGTCCGTTAGAATGAGAACTGAAGCATGACGGTGGCCGAATGCTGGGCCAGCCCCAGATCGTCCAGCTCGCGCGCGTCCTGCGTCGCGTGTCCCCACCGGCCGAGGAACTGATACATCGCCTGCAGCTTCAGGTTATAGCCCATGATGTAATAGTTCAGTCCGACGGCCGGCATGTTCAGGAAGCCGTCCGTGTCGGTCGAGTTCCGGTCCATGAAGTCCCAGCGCAGCGCGGGCTGCAGCTTGGGAGTCACGAAGTAGCCCACTTGGGCGTATCCGCCGATGTAGCGGTAAGTATGGTTCACGCGCTGGCGCTTGACCAGATCGGAGCTCAGATAATAGGCCTCGGCGCCCAGATAGAGCCGGTTTTTGAGGTAGGTGAACTCGAATCCGAGCCGCAGGTCGTTGGTCGTCTGCCAGTTGGCCTCGACGTTGTACGAAGCCGACAGCGCGAACATGATCTTGTCGTTGTGCAGGTCGTCGATTCGTCCCTGATGCGCGGGAATCGGGCCCTTGGGCATGAAGGCCACCCGGGCCGCATACAGCAGCGAGGGAATGCCCAGATCGTCGCTGAGCGTCTTCTGCGCCATGTTCACGTCGATTCCCGTGCCGTTGAACACGCCCAAGTTATATTCCCATTTGCCTCCCAGCAGGCCGTGCATCATCACGCCCAGATCGAATCCCGTGGCGATCGTCGGCGGGGTCGAGTTCAGGCTGCGGTCCATGTAGACCGACGAGGTCAGCGAGGTGGGCAGCACGGGGAAAAGCGTTTCGCCCAGCGTGACCAGATAGGCCTGGCTGAACGGCGTCTTGAACTTGCCGACGCGGAAGCGGATCTGATCCTTCAGATTCACGTCGACCCACGCCTGCTGCAGCAGCGCGCCTCCGCTCTTGGCCGCGTTCAGCGTCAGGTTGAACGTCAGCTTGTTGAACGCCCGGCCCGAAATGCCCAGAATGGCGTAGGGAATCTCGAAGCCGCTGTTCGCTACGTTGTCCTGATCGTCCAGCCCGAGCTGCTCGTCGTCGTACCAGTTGAACTTGCCGGCCGTCTGGAGCAGCACGTAGGGCTTGAGCATGAAATCGCCCGCGCGCGTCTCGAAGCTGAATCCTTTCTTGCCTCCCATCGGGATCACGGCGCTTTCGATGTATTTGTCCGCCTCGTTGTACGGGTCCTCGTGGCGGTGTTTTGCGACCTGAGCCGTCGCCGAGGCCGTTGCCGCGAGCAGGGTCAGTAATAGTATGATTTTGATCTTCATGTCGTTGTGTTCGGTTGTCTTTTACAATGATTCGAGGAACTTGATCAGCGCGTCGCGGTCCTCGCGCGACATGCGGGCGAACAGCTCGCGCGACACGGCGCCCTCGCCTCCGTGCCACATGATCGCCTCCTTGAGGTTACGCGCCCGGCCGTCGTGCAGGAAATAAGTGTGCTGGTTGACTTTCTGCTGGAGGCCGATGCCCCACAGCGGGGTCGTTCGCCACTCGCATCCCTGCGCCAGCCCCGAGACATAGTGGCTGTCGAGGTCGGGTCCCATATCGTGCAGCAGAAAGTCGCTGTACGGGTGGATCGTCTCGCTCGCGAGCCACGGAAGCCGCGTGCCGCCTATCAGCGCCGGAGCGTCGGCACGCGTGTGGAGCGTCGGTACGTGGCACAGGTCGCAGCGGGCGCGGTAAAACGCCTGCTCGCCCTGTTGGACGATCGGATCGTCGACGTTCCGGCGCGCGGGAACGCCCAACGTGTGGAGATAGAAGTCGACGTTCTCCATGTCGTGCGTCGAGATCTGAATGCCGTAGTGGCTGTATCCGAGCATTTGGGACTGGCCTTCGGCCACCTCCAGCGGATAGCGGTCGTTCGTGACGCCCAGATCGGACGAGAAACCGAGCTCGATGGTCAGGTCGGCGTGCTGGGCCTTGTTGCCCGAAATGCCGATATATTGCTTGCCTCGCTCGGTGATGTAGTTCAGGCGGCCCGAAATGCCGTATTCGGGATAGTTGCTGCGCCGTGCGAGTTCTTCGAGCTCGGTCGGGTCGAGCGCCATCATCTGCCCCATGCCGACGTGCCGCAGCGGAATCCGCACGTCGACGATCAGGTCCTCGGCGGCGATGCTGTCGGCATACCACTCCGAAATCGTGTAGGTCGGCGTCAGCAGCGAGTATTCCTCCCCGTCGTGGAACGTGTAGGTCTTCTCCGAATAGGTTACGCCGAGCTTGCCTTCCGGCTCGACTCCGGTGATCGCCTGATCGTGCAGCACGCGTCCGTAGTTGCGGAAGAATCCGCCGTTCTTTTTCGTGATGTAGATCAGGTGCGACGAGAATCCTCCGCTACCGGTTCCGCCCTCCGAGTAGAGTGTCGGGTAGGTTCTTCCGGCGTTCGAGTGGCAACTGCCGCACGAGGAGCCGGCATACAGAGGTCCCTTGCCGCCCTGCGCCGGATCGTCTCCGCTGACGCGCGGATTGTCGTACAGCGCGTCGCCTTGGTAGAACCGCGTGCTCAGATTGCCCGTCACCCAATCGGCCGGCGTGTCGTAGGCCGATACGCCCGACTGGAACACGGTCGACTTTCCGGCCGACAATGTCCGCGAGTCGGCCACGTTGCCGTACTCGTCGAGTATCTCGTAATAATCTCCGTCCGTACAAGCGGAAAGTGCGACGACGCATATCAGCGCCGTCACACAGACCGATTGTTTTCTTTTAAGAGATGCAGACATAAACCTTATATGGTAAATAGTTTATTCTCTTGCCGGGCTTATTCATTCGGCGAGCACCTTTCGGTTCTGCCCGTCCTTGAACAGCAGCAGCTCGATGGTATGGAAGCCGCGGACCGATTCGCTGCCGATTGCTCCGATGTAGTCGTCGACGCTCGACAGGTTCTTGTTGGTTATGATCGTGGCGATGTCCTCCTGGTCTAGCGGCCAACTGTCCATCGACGGGTCGAAGCCGAGCCCCGTCTCTTCGCCGGCAGGGCCGAACAGCACGGCCTCGCTCTGTTCCCAAGGCACGCGCATCGTTCTCCACGCCGTGCAGGCGGCGTCGACCTTGCTCTGGTTCCGGTTGTCGGCTTGCAGGGCGACCATCGCGTTGTAGAGTGCCCATGCCTTTTCCTTGAGATCCTTGTAGGTCGGCGTAACGACCTGATCGGCGTACTGGGTCAGAATGGCGGTGAAGTCGTAGTCTCCTGCGTTCTCGAACAGGCCGAGCAGCGAACCTTCGGTCAGCTCGGTCAGGTCGGAGCAGGCGGTGATCGCCGCATCGACTTTGCTTCCGGTCAGGTTATTGCGGAAAGGCGCCTGCATGCTCTTGATCGCGTTGTAGGCTCCGTCGATCGCCGCCGTCATCCGGGCGTCCAGATCGGCGTCCTGGCTTTTGACATAGGCCGAGATGCTGTTCGCGTCGGCCGGGTCTCCGATCGCGCCGCGGCGGCCGGCATAGCCGTTCTTGATGCTGATGATGTTATCCGAGTAATCGGTGATCGAGTTCCAACTGTACCACGACTCGACTTGCAGCACGGCCTCGTTCGTCTGTCCGCTCAGCGCGAGCGAGTTCGGGTTTCCGATCTTCGACGAGCCGACCTCGTTCGAGATGTTGGCGAAACCGTCGACCAGAATCGTTCGGATCGCATCGACTCCGCTGGTAAACTTGTCGTTACCCTCGCTGGCCGTCCTCATGTACTGGGCGTAGCCGTCGGCGCCGACGATCGTGTTCTTCGAGAAGAAATCGCGTCCGATCCTGTTCCAGTCCTCGTCGGGAATGCCCGACGGTCCGTTCCACGAGGCCCACAGGCCGACGCAGTCGTCGAGCAGCTCGGACGATACGGCCGTCGCGTAGTTGATCCATTCGGGAGTCATTGCGTATTCTTCGAGCTTCGAGGCGTTGCTGCTGCCGCCGCCACCGCCGCCATCGCCCTCGTTCTTACTGCATCCTGTCGCTCCGAGCAGCGCGGCCAGTGCGACCGTGCCCATCCATCCTTTCGTTTTCATTGCGTGCATGTTTATTTGATTTTTGTACGATAATTAATGTGATCTTGCCATGAGGTCCGTTCCGCTGCCCTATTTCGAGCCGAACCAGCCCGAATAGGCCACCGTCAGGCCGAACGTGTCTTCGCTGTTGTACTTGTTGCCTCCGATCCGGCGGTACGAGTAGTCGAACTTGATGACCAGGTCGCGCAGCGGCAGGTAGTTGAGGCCCACGGTGAACACGTCGCGCTTGTAGCGCGGCAGCTCTTGCGCGCCCCGGTCGATTTTCTGCCCCGTGTTGTAGTATTCCCACCGGACGAACGGGAACAGTCGGTTGCGGGTATTGGCCCACGACAGCACGTCGTACCCGACTTCGGCCCCGTAGGCCATTGCGGCCTTGCCGAACGGCGTGATCGGATAGCCCGTGTTGTTGAAGTACTTGCGGTTGATGTCGTAGATCGCCTTCGCGTCCGATACGGTTCCGTAGACGAAGTTGGCCCGCGCGATCAAATTGCGCCCCATGTACTGGGCGTCGAACGACCCGATGGCCACCGTTCCCTTCACTCCGCTCATCGCGTAGGGCTTGGACGAATTCTTCGCCGTGTTGCCGCAGTAGCCCGACACAGCCAATCTCAGGTTGCGTATGCCCGAGTACTCGACCCGCGCGGCTACGGCCGGATTGGTCATCTTGGATACCTCGAATATCTTCTGGCGGCCGCTGCCGATCCAGTTCTCCGACGAGAATCCGTTCGGGTCGAGCCCGCTGACGAGCATGGCCTCGTACCGGAAGTCTCCCAGATAGCCCAGTACGGCGATTCCCGTTTCGTGCCACGTGGACGGCAGGATCGCCGTTTCGCTCTCGGGACGGACCGTTCCGAAGAAGAGCGTCGGTTCGTGGTGGGAGTTCGTCAGACCGACCGGAACGATCATATGTCCGATTCGCAGGTTGAAGGCGTTCGAGAAGTGCTTCGTGATGTGAAGCTGTTCCAGCGCGACCTCGCCTCCTTTTTCGATTTCGGTTTCGATTTCGCCGCCCTCCTTGTTATGCTCGATTTCCATCGTCGCCCCGGTTCCTCCGTTCTCGAACTCGATCTCGGTGCCCAGGTACCAACCTCGGCCGAAGTGGTAATCGAACGCGAACACGGCGCGCGGCAGCGAAACCTCCGCCCGGTTGTCGCGCGTGGCGCCGACGGGGTTCGTATAGCGGTTCGTGCCGTATGTCATGTATTGGAACAGGATTTCTCCGTATCCTCCGACGCGGTATTTTTTGAAATTCCATTCGAACGGCACGGGCCTCGCGACCGAATCGGCATTCTGCCTCTGTGCCGATGCCGGGCAGACGCTTATCATGCTCCAACAGGCGAGCATGGACGACAATAAGTAGACGTTTTTCATTTCCAGCGTTTTAATCGCTGCAAAATTAGACCGGTTCGCATGGGCCGGCAATCCCCATTATTCAGTAAAAAACCGGGATCGGATACCTATAGTTCGGGATTTCATATTGATTTTCAGCCGTTGACCGGTCCGACGAGGAGTTTTTCCGGGCGGAGGCCCAGATTCGGGCAGCCTCGTCGCGGGGATGCGAAGGCTCGCTTTCCGTTCGACAGGAAAGTCCGGACCGTTCCGGGGCGCTTTCGGGCCGCCGGGGAAGCGGTTCCCGAAACGACGGGCTGCTGTCGGGCTCTTGAACTCGCGGCTTATCGTCTTGCCGGAGAAATCGGACGCGCCTTTCGTATTCAGAGGATTCGCCGGCCGGGTCGCAGTCGTCGTTGCCTGCCGCGCGGAGAACCGGCCGGAACGATGAATCTCGACTTGTCTCCGGACCCTTTGACGATAGTCCGTCCCGGGCGGCGATAGCCGCTCTCCGCAGGCGAGCCGAGAGGACAGAACTCATCCGAGATGCCGATTCCGGTTCCGTATCGCGCTGTTTTTAGGTCCGTTCGACTCCGAATGGCTCAATTATTGCTCCCAGACGGATTCCGGCCCGGTCGCTCGCGTTCCGTGCCGGGAAATCGCGGCCGTCTTCGGGGATGGCCCGGCCGGACCGTAAATGACAATAACCGTTTGAAATGTTGAAGTACATCGTATGTTGCGGCATGGCTCTCTGGCTCGTTCACGGGACGGCGCGCAGTCGGGGCGGGGAGATCGAGCTGAGTCTCGGACAGTCCATGGAAAGGCTCCGCGAGAAGAACCTGAGCCTGCAGATCGCCGACCGGGCGATCGATTGGGCCCGGGGAGAGCACCGGCGCGTGAGCTCTTTCTGGTATCCTTCCGTCAGCGTGACGGGAGCCTATCTGCACATGGCCAACCGGATCGAGGTCGAGCAGCCGTTGAGCCAGTTCACCGATCCGGCCAAGGATTTCATCCACTCGATCCTGCCCGACGACCAAATCATTTCGGGCCTTCTGGACCATGTCGGCACCTATACCCTTCGCTTCCCGTTGGCTCCGCAGGATGTGGCGACGATCGACGCGAACGTGACCTGGCCGGTGTTCGCCGGGGGGAAACGAATCTATGCCGGCCGGATCGGCCGGACGATGGTCGAGGTCGCCGAGGTAAACCGGGCTCAGGTCGGGGCCCAAATGCAGACGCTGCTCGTCGAGAGCTATTTCGGGTTGCGGCTGGGCATGAGCGTGGTTGAGGTCCGGGAGCAGACGTTGCGCGCGCTCGAGCGACATTACCGCGACGCGTTGAAGCTCGAGGCGAGCGGCATGATCAACAAAGCCGACCGGCTGTTCGTCGAGGTGAGCATGGACGAGGCCCGGCGCGCGCTCGAGACGGCCCGCAAGGACCTCGATGTCGCGCAGAGCGCTTTGAAGGCGCTGATTCGGATCGACTCGGCGGTCGACGTGCGGCCCGTCTCCCCGCTTTTCATCAACGATACGCTGCCGTCTCCGGAACGGTTCAAGGCTCTGGCCCGAGACAACAGCTATGCGCTGAACCAACTCGGGCTTCAGAGCGACGCGGCCGAGAACGAACTCCGCATGAGCCGCACGGGCTACGCTCCCGAAATCGCGCTCTTCGGCAAGCATACGCTTTATTCGCACGGCATCCGGAAAAACCTGCTTCCGCGCACGGTTGTCGGTGCCGGATTCACATGGACGCTGTTCGACGGCCTGGCCCGGGAGAAAAAGATAGCTCAGGCGAAGATCGCCCGGCAGACGCTCGGGCTGAGCAGCAGTCAGGCCGAAGACGACATCGACGTGGGAGTGGACAAGCTCTGCGCGCAGATAAGCAACGCGCTGAGCAGCGTGGCGGCCCTCGGCACGACGATCGATCTGAGCAGGGAGCTGGTGCGCATGCGCCGCAAGGCTTTCGCCGAGGGGATGGCTACGTCGACCGAGGTCGTCGATGCCGAGGTGATGCTCTCCAAGGTACGGATCGCCGTGTTGCTGGCCTATTACGAATACGACGTGGCGCTGGCCAATCTGCTGTCGCTTTGCGGCGCGCCCGAGCGCTTCGAGCGTTACAGCCTCTGCGGACGGACCGAGTCGCATCTTTTCGGTCCTGACGGCCTGTACGGCGAGAACGAAAACGATTAAACGAATCGAGCGATTATGGATAAGACGAAAAAATACCTGGCCTTTTCGTTCGTCATGGTGCTGGTAGCCGTGACGATCGTTTCGGTGATCGGGATGATTCTGCTGGACCGCAAACCGGTCGTATTGCAGGGACAGATCGAGGCGACCGAAATACGGATCTCCGGCAAATTGCCCGGACGGATCGACCGTTTTCTGGTTGAGGAAGGAGAGCGCGTGGCTGCGGGCGACACGCTGGTGGTGATCAACAGCCCCGAGGCGCTGGCCAAGTACGAGCAGGTGCAGGCGCTCGAGGACGTGGCCGTTTACCAAAACCAGAAGATCGACGACGGAACGCGTCGGCAGATCGTCGAGTCGATGAAGCAGCTATGGGTCAAGGCCAAGGCCGACCTGAAGCTGGCCCGGACGACCCGCGAACGGATCGAGTCGCTTTACCGCGACAGCGTCGTCACGTCGCAGCGCCGCGACGAGGCGGAAGCGCTTTATCAGAATGCGTTGGCCGGCGAGCGGGCTGCCTACGAGCAGTACCGAATGGCTCTGGACGGGGCCCGGAAACAAGACCGCGAGAGCGCCCGCTCGATGGTCGACGTGGCTCGCGGAGCCGTGGGCGAGGTGACGGCCCTGCTGCAGGACGCGCGGCTTACGGCGCCCGAGTCGGGCGAGATCGCGGCCGTCTATCCCGAGCGGGGCGAGCTGGTCGGGGCAGGCACTCCGATCATGAGTCTCGTCGTGCTCGAAGACGCGCATGCAGTGCTGAACGTGCGCGAGGACCTGATGCCGCGTTTCCGTATGGGCGGGACGTTCCGGGCCGACGTACCCGCGCTCGACCGGCGGGGAGTCGTCTTCCGCGTATACTACATCAGCCCGCTGGGCAGCTATGCCACCTGGCGCTCGACCAAACAGGCGGGCAGCTACGACTTGCGCACCTTCGAGCTGAAGGCGAGGCCCGAGCCGGCGGTCGAGGGCCTTCGGCCGGGCATGTCGGTGCTGGTCAACCTGAGCGAGCAGCCGTAGCGTATGGAAAGGAGGCGGAAAACGGGCTTTGCGGCCGTACTGAGGCGCGAGCTCCGGCGGATGGTTTCCCGCCGGCTCTATTTCGGCGTGTGCGTCGCGTTGCCGTTGTTCTGCATTCTGTTCATGGCGACGATCTTCGGCTCGGGCCAGATGGAGCGCATTCCGGTCGGCGTGGTCGATCTGGACTGGACGGCTTCGTCGCGCAGCGTCACGCGCACCGTCGAGGCCGTGCCTACTTTCCGCGTGAGCGGACATTACGCCGACGAGCAATCGGCCCGGACGGCGACGCAGCGTAAGGAAATTTACGGCTATTTGGTCATTCCGCCTCGTTTCGAGACCGACCTTCGGGGCGGTCGCGGGGCGACGCTCCGCTACTATTATCACTATGCGCTGCTGAGCGTCGGCAGCGAGGTGCGCGGCGCTTTCGAGACGGTGCTTCAGCCGCTGGCGATGACGCCGGTCGTCACCGAGGCCGTCGCGCTGGGGGTGAGCGAGCGGACGGCCGAGAGCTTTCTGGTTCCGGTCTCCTCGCAGAGCCATCCGCTCTACAATCCCGATCTGGACTACTCGGTTTACCTGAGCCAACCGTTCTTTTTCATCCTGTTCCAGGTGATCGTGCTGCTGGTCACCGTTTACGCCGTCGGCAGCGAGATCAAGTTCCGCACCGGCGACGACTGGCTTCGCACGGCCGGGATGAACGTTTTTTCGGCCGTTGCCGGCAAGCTGCTTCCCTATACCGTGATTTTTGTTCTGATAAGCGTGCTGGCCAATTACGTGCTGTTCGGCGTGATGCGCATCCCGTTCTCGTGCGGGTTCTGGCCGCTGAATCTGACCTCGGCCCTGTTCGTCGTGGCTACGCAATGCTTGGCCGTGTTCCTGTTCTCGCTTTTCCCGGCTATCGGGATCGTCATCAGCGTGGTGTCGATGGTCGGCTCGCTCGGCGCCACGCTCTCGGGCGTAACTTTCCCGGCTCCTTTCATGTACGAGCCGGTCTACTACGCTTCGTTCCTGTTTCCGGTCCGCCATTTCGTCGAGATCAGTCAGAACCTGCTCTACGGCGACTACGGGTTCGCCTATACGTGGCAGAACGTAGCCGCACTGTTGCTGTTCGCGCTGCCGGCGCTGCTGGTGCTGCCTCGCTTGAAAAAAGCCGTTTTAAGCCGTCGCTATGAAAATATCAAGTAAGCTCAGGGATATCGCCGCCGTCGCGGCCGACGAGTTCCGCACCGTCTCGACGAGCTATTCCGTGTTGCTCGTGCTGATGGGCGGCATTTTTCTGTACGGCCTGCTGTATAACTATATGTACGAGCCGAACCTGATCCGCGACGCCCCCGTAGCGGTGGTCGATCGTTCGCACAGCCCGCTGAGCCGCGAGTATGCGCGGCTGCTCGACGCCGCGCCTCAGGTCAGGGTACTGACCGACGAGGCGGGTTTTCCGGAAGCCAAGGAGCTGATGAAGCGGGGCGACGCGGTCGGAATCGTGTACATTCCCGAAGATTTCGAGACGAGAGTGGGCCGGGGCGAGGAGTCGCTTTTCGTGATGTACGGGACGACGGAGGCATTCCTCTATTATCTGGCCATGCAGGAGGCCGCGTCGGGCGCGATGCTCGAACTCGACGGTCGCTATCGCCCGCAGATGCTCGTTTTCCTGCCCCGCAGGGACGTGCAGCCGATCACGCAGACCCCGGCCGTCACGGTCGTCGGCACCGCGCTGTACAATCATACCGAGGGCTACGGCAGTTACCTGATCCCGGCCGTTCTGATGGTCATCATCTTTCAGACGCTGCTGATGGTCATAGGCATGACCAGCGGAGAAGAGCGCGACAGCGGCTCGATCCGCCGCTATGCCGCCGGGGGAGTCTCGCTGGGGCGGATGGCACGCGTGATAGCCGGCAAGACTTTCGTCTACGGCCTGCTGTACGCGCTTTTCTCGGTGTTCCTGCTCGGGCTGATGCCGGCGGCGTTCAATCTGCCGGAACTCGGGAGCGGATATCTGATCGCGATGCTGATGATCCCCTATCTGCTGGCGACCTGCTTTTTCGCTCTGGCCGTCTCGGTGTTCTTCACCGACTCGGAGGCGCCGCTGCTGATGATCGCGTTTTTCTCGGTAGGGCTGATCTTCCTGTCGGGCGTGTCCTACCCGCTCGAACTGATGCCGTGGTACTGGAGAGCCGCCCATTACGTCTTCCCCGCCGCCCCGGGGACGCTGGCCTTCGTCAAGGTCAACTCGATGGGCGCCTCGATGGCCGACATCCGCGCCGAGTACGTGACGCTGTGGGTTCAGTGCGCCGTCTATTTCGCGCTGGCCTGCATGGCTTATCGGTACAATGTCATCCGCGCGCTGCGCCGCGTGCCGGCCGCTGCCGCTCCGCCGCTCGGGAGGATTTCTATCTTTCCGCTATGGCGGAATCCGTCCTTCCGCCCGGGCGGATCGCGCGAAATGCCATTTTGATTTTGTGCCGCAGGTGGTGCCATGCCTCGAGAAACAGACGCAGCAACACCCCTCTGAGCTGAAACGAGTGCGTGTCCGCTCCGGTCGCCTCGGCGTACCGCTTCAGAATATAAAGATAGGCGTCCGTTTCGCAGGCCAGCCGGCGCAGGTTCTCGATCCGACGCCGCTGAGACAGCCGGCGATGGAACGTCATCCGGTTCGTGTCGATGAGCTGAAAGCGGCAGTTTCCCCTGGTGTCGCATCGATACAGAATATTGCCGATATGCAGATCCCGATGATATACGCCGGTCCGGTGCAGTTCGACGAGGAACCCGACCAGCTGGTCCAGCATGTTTTGCGAGTCGGGGTTTTGCGGAAAGGAGGCCGTTATGTCCGAGACCGGCAGGTAGTCCGTATAGGCGGAGACGAAATAGCTGTCGCGGAGCATGCCGAAACGGCGGATCTCGAGCGAGGCGATGGCTTCGGGCGTGTCGATTCCGAGGCATTGCAGCCGTATGGCATGGCGGAATGCCCGCTCGGCCTTGCTTTTACGCAGGCTTCCGTATATCAGCCTGTTGAACAGAGTCAGGTGCCCGTAGCTCTTGACCGTTATCCTCTGGCCGTTTTGCGTGTAAAGCTTGACGATGTTCCTGCCTTCGTACAGGGTCTTTCCTCCGGTCGAGGTCGGAAATATGCGGGGCAAGGACTCCGTGAAGCCTCGCAGCCGGGCGTATTTCGGATTGATTGTCAGTTTCATTATAAAATGACTTGGGCGCTTTGTCGGCCGAATGGTTGCCGGCCGGGGCGGTTCCGTGCGCGTGCCGGCCGTGTCCGGAGTCCGTGTCTGCCGCGCGATTATGACAAAAATAGCCGTTCCGCCCTTGCCGGCCGTGCTCCGATTGACCCGGAATGTGTCCGGAATGGCCGGATCGGGATCGGTGCGGGCGGGCGTCGGGAGCCGTCCGATCCTGCCGACGGTTCCGGAGCCGAGGTTGAAATACAGACTGCATGCGGGTCGTAGTCACGGGACGCGGACGATGACCGGAATTGCGTGACAATCCGTTGTCGGGAGAGGTAATTCTGCGTTTTGTCCGCTGTCAAAAAGAAATTCTTCCGTAACTTTGTATCATGCCCGGGAAAGCCGGACGACGACGATACGTTCGTCCGGCGGCTTGCCGGGAGGAGGAACGAGAGATGAAAAAGATTGTTCGTATGGTTATGTCGGTAATGACGGCGGCACTGGCGGCGACGGGGTCCGGCAGCGCTCGGGAGAAGGGCTCGGAAAAGCTGCCCAAGGTTTATATGTTCAAGGAGATTTCGTCCGAGAATCTCGTGAAGATTTACGAGGCGCTGGGCCGCGAGGCGGCAGGCAAGGTCGCCGTCAAGCTTTCGACGGGCGAGCCCGGCAACAATAATTACCTGAGTCCGGCGCTGATCGGAGATCTGGTGCGGCGGGTCGGGGGAACGATCGTAGAGTGCAACACCGCGTACGGCGGCGGGCGGTCCGATACGGAGTCCCACCTGAAAGCGGCCGAGGATCACGGTTTCACGGCGATCGCGGAAGTGGACATCATGGATGCCGACGGGGAAGTGGCGCTGCCGGTGAAGGGAGGCAGACACCTGAAGGAGGATTTCGTCGGGTCGCACTATTCCGACTACGACTTTACGGTCGTTCTGTCCCATTTCAAGGGGCATCCGATGGGCGGATTCGGCGGCGCGATCAAGAATATTTCCATCGGCATCGCTTCGTCGGCGGGCAAGGCGTGGATACATTCCGCGGGTAAAACCCGGGATCGGTCCGAGGTATGGGAAAACCTTCCTCCGCAGGACGATTTTCTGGAATCGATGGCCGAGGCTGCCAAGGCGGTCGCGGATTACTGCGGCGACAGGATTCTTTATATCAGCGTGGCGAATAATCTTTCGGTGGACTGCGATTGCGTGGCGGCGCCCGAGGAGCCGAAGATGGGCGATCTGGGCATTCTCGCTTCGCTCGACCCCGTAGCCCTCGACCGTGCCTGCGTCGACAGGGTCCGTGCTTCGGAAGATCACGGCAAGGTGCATCTGATCGAGCGGATCGACTCGCGCAACGGCATGCATACGCTGGACTATGCCGAGCGGCTCGGAATGGGAAGCCAGCGATACGAACTGGTCGAGCTGGACTGAGATTTCGGAGCCGGAGGAAAATTGCGAGGCATCGGACGGCGGGAATAGCGGATTTCGCGGGACCGGACGGCCGTGCGAGTCCCGTACGCGGGGCTTCCGGCGCGCCGGAAACCGCATCGCCGCCGTATCGCCGCCCGTTCCGATCTTCGCCCTATGCGGGAAAACAGGCGGAGCCGTGTGTCGCCCGGCCGGTTTCGGATTAAGGAAATATAGCATACGGATTATGGAAAAACTGATTCGATTGTTGCATGAGGGGAATTACTCGCTGGTGGTCGCTCACGGCGAAATCCGTACCTTCTCGGGACGGGGAGTGTCGGACCTGTATGCCCTGTCGGGCGAGGACCCCGGGTTTCTGCGCGGGGCCTCCGCCGCCGATAAGGTCGTAGGCAAGGCGGCTGCGGCTCTGATGATCGTCGCGGGAGTGAGCGAGCTGCATGCCGATGTCATCAGCCGGCCCGCTCTGGACCTTTTGGCCGGCAGCGGAGTGAAGGTCGGTTACGCCGAAGAGGTCCCGCATGTGATCAACCGCAGCGGGACGGGCTGGTGCCCGCTGGAGACCCGTTGCCGCGATTTGCGTACCCCGGAGGAATGCGTGGCGCAGATACGCGATTTTATGAATGCGATGAATAACCGATAAAAAAATCGATATGCAAGCAACGACCGTAAAACTTCATTCGCTGGGGTACGACCAGGCGAAAACTTACTGGATCGCGGCTCTGTTCGTGGCGGGAAACGTCCTGCTGCCGCAATTGTGCCATCTCGTTCCGCAGGGCGGCGTACGGTGGCTCCCTATCTATTTCTTCACGCTGATAGCCGCTTACAAGTACGGTTGGCGCGCCGGCATGCTGACGGCCGTTGCCTCGCCTTTGATCAATTCGGCGCTGTTCGGCATGCCCGCCGCCGATACTTTGCCCCCTATTCTGTTCAAATCGTCGCTGCTGGCCGTCGCCGCGGGACTGACTGCTGCGCGTTGCCGTCGCGTGTCGCTGCCGCTGCTTGCGGCTGTGGTGCTCGGTTATCAGGCGATCGGCACTCTCGGCGAATGGGCGATGACCGGATCGCTTCGCGCAGCCTTGCAGGATTTCCGTATCGGACTGCCGGGCATGTCGCTCCAGATCCTCGGAGGCTGGGCCTTCATGCGCTGGATACTCCGCCGATAAGCCGGGAGCGGCTTTCGGGCGATCCGTATTCTTCGGACGGATATGACCTTACGGCCATACAAGGCGGTTGTACGCCGTAGGTTTGTTTCCCGAGCGTCTACGGGAGACTTTGGGTTTCCTGTTTGCCTTCCGTCTCCCGGAACCGATCGTTTCCCGATCGTGTTTCGGCCGGGCGCGTTCGGCATGCTTTCCCGTTGCCGCCTGCCATGCGGTCGGGCGAGCCATGGGCCTGCCGGGTTGCCGGAACTTTTGGCAGAAAGCCTTTGTTTTCGGCCTCGTATCGAAACGAACGTACCGTTGCGCACCCGGCGGGCGGTACGATAACAAGAGGAGATCGGATTTGATATTTTTTTCGCTTACTTTGCAGAATCAAACCGTCGTACCATGTCGCTTATCTTATGTATCGAGGCCGGCACCGACATCGGTTCCGTAGCCTTGGCGAAAAACGGCAGGCTCCTTTCGCTGCGCGAAAATCTCGAGGGGAAGCATCATGCCCAGAATCTGGCCGTATACGCGGAGGAAATCCTTCGGGAAAACGATCTCGATGCCGACGAACTGGATGCCGTGGCCGTCGGCAAGGGTCCCGGCTCCTACACCGGACTGCGGATCGCCGTATCGCTGGCCAAAGGGATTTGCTATGCGACCGGAAAGCCGTTGATCGCCGTAAACAGTCTGGAAGCCCTCGTACAGGTCGCGCTGGAGGATTTCGAGGCCGGCATACTCGATCTGGAATCGCTGGAAGACGCCAAGTTGCTGCCGATGATCGACGCGAGACGCATGGAGGTCTACTGTCAGTTGTTCGACGCGCAGGCCCGGCCGTTGTCCGAAGTGGAGGCTCACGTTCTGACGGCCGAAAGCTTCGCTGCCGAACGGGCGCAAGGGCGGCTGGTGCTGTTCGGCAACGGCGCGGCCAAGAGCAAAATGCTCTTCACCGAGCCGGGAGTGCATTATGTCGATGTGACGCCCTCGGCTCGCGGTCTGGTAAAGCCGGCGACAGAGGCTTTGAAAATCAGGAAGTTCGAAAATGTTGCCTATTTCGAGCCGTTTTATTTGAAAAATTTTGTCGCAACTTCTTCGTCGAAAAAATTTTTTTGATTACATTTGTGCCGTAAATATTGACCCATGGTGTAATGGTAACACTGCAGATTCTGGTTCTGCCTTTCTTGGTTCGAGTCCAGGTGGGTCAACGAAATAAATTTCAAGCGCTTAACTTTTAACGAGTTGAGCGCTTGTTTTTTACGGATGCAACATAGGCGAAACATGGCGTTTTCGTTTGCTTTTGAATGTATCGACTTGTATATCATCCGAATATATTTGCAAGTATAAGGATGATAGTTAGTATTTAGGACTTAACAGGAGAGTATTTTATTGATTGCCTGACCGACGGTTGCTAAAACGACTTCTATGCGTCAGGGCGGTTTCAAGGTACGATTCCCGAATTTCCGCGCAGCGGCAGGCCGTTCCGGTTCCGGACCCGACTTTGCGGGATCACCTTCGGTCCGGCCGGTTTTTCGGTCGGATATGTTTCGTGTACGGGCATAGAAACGCGGACTGAGCCGATTATTGGCTTCTGCGGTCATGGAAAAACCTCATTGGCAAATAAATGAGTAGAGCCCGCCTCGTGGAGCGTGAACGCTTTACCCTTGTCTGCTTTGAAATTTCCCATGTTTCAGAACTCCTGTCCGGACGGCAACCGGTCGGTCGCGGCTTTTTCCCGTTGCGGGCGATCGATGCGCGAGAAGCGATTTTTCAGCCATGCGGTCGCGATTCTCGCGGAATAAAGCGCGATTCGTCAGGCAAAACTTGCGATTTAGAGCTTTACGTCATAAATTAGGCGGTCAAACCGCGACGCTCCGTTTCCGGCGCTTGCAGCCGCAGGCTCCGGAGACAGCGGCGGAAGACCCGAAACGAAAGAAACCTTTTCTATTCCGAGCCAGCCATGATGAAGCTCCTTATTCTTCTGGCCGTCGCGGTCGCAGGCGTGCCGACCGCTCACGGTCAGGACTCTTTCCCTGCCGTAAAAGGACGCGTGACGGACGCCTCGACGGGAGCGGACATCGACTTCGCGGACGTCGTGATCGTCGACACGAGCAATCGGACGGTAGCCAGAACGATCGTCAGCGGCGGGGAATTCCGGATCGATGAAGTGGAGAATGGCGATTTTTTACTGAAAATCATGCTATTGGGCTACCGGCCTTACACGAGCGACACGATCGCTTTCCGCAGCGGCCGTCCGATCGACATGGGGACCGTCTCTCTCGTGCCCGAGGAAAACCGGCTCGAAGGCATTGCCGTCACAGGTTCCCGAGGCCGGATCGTCTATAAGCTGGACCGACAGAGGATCAGCGGCTCCGCGTCCCTGTCGGCGGCGGGAGGAACGGCGGCCGACATTCTCGGCTCTACTCCCTCGGTCCGGGTGGACGCCGACGGAGAAGTGTCGTTCAGAGGCAGTACGGGCTTTCTCGTCTATGTGGACGGCAAACCCGCCGTACAGGAAGGAACCCGGGCTATGGAACAGATTCCCGCCTCGACCGTTGCGGATATCGAGATCATTACGACTCCCTCGGCACGCTACAAAACGGACGGCGACGCGGGCATCATCAACATAGTCACCAAGCGTCAGACGGGAGAGGGACTGAGCGGAGCTGTCGGCATGGCCGGAAGCACGCTGGGGGCGTGGAACGGAGACGTGCTGCTGGCGTACCGCAAAGGACCTCACCGATGGTACGTGGGCGGAACCGGGGCCGAAATCCGCGGGAAAAGCGATTTCGGCCAGCAGAAAACCACGATCGTGGACGATTACACGACGACGTCCGACGCCGACGGAACCCGTCATAGCAACAACGCCTCCTATATCGGACGATTCGGTTGGGAGTACGGCTCACGCCGCCACAGACTGTCGCTGGAATTCCAAGGCGGCGACACCAAGAACGCCCGGGGCGGCGACATGGGCTACTACGAGCATCGCATGCAGGGGACCAATGTGATAAACGACGCTTTCTACGACAGCCATGACCGCTACTCCAACGAGAAGCAGCTCGCGCAGTTGCTGGCCGATTACTCTTTCCGGCTGAACGAGCGGGGCGACCGGATCTCGATAACGGGACGGCTGCGGTACGACTGGTATGCGCTGGAATACACCGAAAGCAACATGTTCGACACGACGGGAGCGCGCTACGAAGGTACGCGCGGCTACGAAAAGGAGCATCACTGGGATTTCGACGGGAGCGCGGTCTACGAGATGAACTACCGCGAGCAAGGGAAACTGGAAATAGGCTACCAGTACACGTCCTACAGCGAGCACGGCGACTACAACATCACGTATTGGGACCGCGCCGCGCAGGATTTCCAGTGGCAGGACGACCTGTACGCCCCGTTCTTCTACCGCCGCCAGATCCATTCGCTCTATGCCATGCTGAACGACCGGATCGGTCCGGTAGCGTTCGACGCGGGACTCAGGGCCGACAATACGCTCGACGAGCTCGCCATATCGGTGGCCGGAGCCGACCGCGACATTTCGCGTCTGGAGCTGTTTCCTTCCCTCCACGCATCGTACGAGGCTCCGCACGGCAACACGTTCTCCGTCGGTTACTCTTACCGGACGAACCGGCCGGGAATCTGGCAGCTCGAACCCTATATCACCTACGAGGATTACTACACCAAGCAGATCGGAAATCCCGACATCCGGCCCGAGTACATTCATTCCGTCGAGGCGGGATACCGGAAAAGCACGGGGAAAGGCGGCAGCATCGCGGTCACCGGATTCTTCCGGTCGCGAACGGGCGTGATCGACCGCATCCGCGTGGCCTACGAGCCCGGCGTGACGCTCGATTCGCTGATAAACGCGGGTTGCGACCGCTCGGGCGGCGTGGAGCTCGACGCACGCGTGAAAGTCGCCCGCTGGTGGGACATGACCGTCAACGGAAGTTTTTTCGGATATAAGTTCGTCAGCCGTTACGAGGGGTGCGAGGACGCTTCCAACACGAGCTACGCGCTGGGACTGATCAACCAGTTCACGCTCGGACCCGCGACACGCCTACAGTTCGATGCCAATGCCGTCGGCCCTACGGTACTGACGCAGGGCCGGGAAAAGGCCTATTGCTATTTCGACCTGGCCCTGCGCCAGCAATTCTGTAAGAACCGCATTTCGGCCGCGCTGGTCGTGCACGACATATTC
>OGZA01000171.1_pt1 | contig 51874 bp, 49 predicted proteins | sample 1576591 | NCBI WGS metagenome assembly OGZA01 (sample SAMEA3541565, study PRJEB24748) | human gut metagenome | biome: human gut; feature: human-associated habitat; material: faeces | place: China | collected 2012
GACAGTTAAACTGACACCGGCTTCCGGCACGCTGGATATTCCCAATTCCGCGGAATGGGTTGGTTATCCGCTGGGAAAAGGAACCTGGGAAGCGGTTCCTTACGCCGGGGCATATGAACTGAAGCTGTACCGTGACGGTCAGATGATTCAGGGAGTGGCAAAGGTCAATGCCACCACATACGATTTCTATCCTTTTATGACTCAGGCAGGCCGTTACCAGTTCCGTGTCCGTGCAATTCCAAAGGATACGGAGGAGCAGGGCTATATTACCAGCGGTGACTGGGTATATTCCGATGAACAGGACATTGATGACGATCAGACATACAGCCAGGGCGGGGGCAGACAGAATTCAAATCTGACGCCGGCCAATATCGGCTGGGTAAAGAATTCAGATGGCTGGTGGTACCGCAATGCGGATGGAAGCTATCCGGCAAACACGTGGCAGAACATTGACGGGGCATGGTATCTGTTTGATTACGATGGTTACATTTTAACCGGCTGGCAGCTGAAAAACGGAAAATATTACTACCTTGACAGTAATGGAGCGATGCAGACCGGCTGGTTCCAGGATAACCGGAAATGGTATTACCTGTCAGACGACGGAAGCATGCAGACCGGATGGCTGACACTGGGCGGCAGTACTTACTATTTCGACGGTGACGGAAGCATGCATACTGGCTGGCTTCTGGACAGCGGAAAATGGTACTACTTCGCGTGTAGTCGGCTCAAGCATTGCAAGAGAAAGCGATCATGTCTTATACACATATGCAGGCCCCGAGATCTCGGTTGCGACGACAAAGGCGTACAGCGCACAGTTGGCGGCAATGTACCTTCTCGCCGTACAGATGGCAAAAGTAAAAGGCAGAATAGATGAGAAACGGCATGGAGAATTGCTCGAGGAACTGTGCAGAATTCCCGATAAGATTCAGAAAGCGCTTGACGATAAAGAGCGGATACAGTGGTTTGCAAGTAAATATGCGAATGCAAAAGATGTATTTTTTATCGGGCGCGGCATCGATTATGCAATCAGTCTGGAAGGAAGCCTCAAGATGAAGGAGATCAGTTATATCCATTCAGAAGCATATGCGGCAGGAGAGCTGAAGCATGGAACAATCAGTCTCATCGAAGACGGAATTCTTGTCGTGGGAGTCTTAACTCAGAACGATCTGTTTGAGAAAACATTGAGCAATATGGTCGAGGTAAAAAGCAGAGGCGCATATTTGATGGGACTTACGACATATGGAAACTACAGCGTGGAAGATACGGCGGACTTTTCCGTTTATGTGCCGAAAACAGAAGAATATTTTTCCGCAAGTCTTGCGATCGTGCCGCTTCAGCTTATGGGATATTACGTCAGTGTCGCAAAAGGTTTGGATGTTGACAAACCGCGGAATCTGGCAAAATCCGTAACAGTAGAATAATTTTTACATCGTGTGAAGAAATTATACTTTTAATATCTGAATAAAAATGCATATTCTCTCTTTTTAATATATTTATAAGAGAAAATATGCATTTTGTATTTGAAAATATACATTTTGGAGAGTTGACAAGGAACAGATGTTAGCCTATTATTAAAAATGTATCGTGAAAATTATGATAAAAGTAATGTTTGTTTATAGTGAATTTAAACAGCGGTCTATAAAAGGCAGCATATTTATCTAATGTGTTTTATTGAAAGTTGATAAATGACATAGGGATATGCTGTTTTGGCGTGTCATGAAAAAACTTAAACACATTAATGCGTTATCGCAATGATAGAATGAAGCGCCGTGAAAATGTTGAAACTAGGTATTGGAATTCAAAGTTAAGGAGCGGCGCACAAAATGGCAAAAATAATTGATACACACAGTCATATATTACCCGGGATCGATGACGGGGCTGGTTCATGGAAAGAAGCGCTTTGCATGTTGAAAACAGCGCAGGCTCAGGGAATCAGAAGAGTGATCGCAACTCCTCACTGGGGAGGACCTTTCGGTTATACCGATCCGGTGCAGATCAGAGAACTCTGTTTTACATTACAGGAAAAAGCAAGACGTCACAATATCAGTGTGAAAATTTATCAGGGGCAGGAAGTGATGTACACCGAGGAAGCGGCGGACAGGATTGCAAACGGCGAGATCCTTACATTGGCGGACAGCCGGTATGTACTGGCTGAATTTTATCAGGGAATCGGGTATTCGGGAATTTTTCGGGCAGTACAGCGCTTTACACAGTCGGGATACAGTCCGATCATCGCTCATGCAGAGAGATATGAAGCGCTGAAAGATATCGGGCGTCTGGAAGAACTACGAAAGCAGGGAGCATATATACAGTTGAATTTCAGGGCGATCGGGGGAAAGTGGCATGATTTTACAACACGTTGGTGCAGGAAAGCTCTGAAAGAAGGATTTGTTCATTTTGTCGGAACGGATATGCATAATATGAGAACGAGAAAACCGGAGACAGAATCCGCAGTAGTGTGGATGGAGAAGCATCTGGAGCCGGATTATGTAAAAAAACTGTTTTTAAAAAATCCCGAGAAGATTTTAAGAAACGAGCGTTTGTAAGAAAAACATTGTAAAACATAGTCAATTTATGTAAAAAAGACGCATTGTAAAATGAGAAACAGGGAAAAAGTGAAGAAAATACTGGTAAATGGAATTAATTTATTTCCTTATAGAAAAATATGATATATAATTAGAAGGATTAATATATTACGAACAGAGAGACGGATAATAGAGGAAGTGATAAAATATGGAAAAAACACATGATGAAGAAATGGCAATCGACCTGTGGGAGTTAATTTCCGCACTGAAAAAGCGGGCGCTGATTATTTTGGCGGCGTGTCTGCTTGGCGGTGTTGTGGCAGGTGTATATACAAAACTTTGCATCACCCCGATGTATACGGCGACATCATCGATGCTTGTGACAACACAGGAAACAACGCTTACGTCTATTGCGGACCTTCAGCTTGGAAGCGCTCTTACGGGAGATTACAGTATTCTTGCGACAAGCCGGAGCGTTCTTGAAGAGGTGATCGAAGATCTGGGTCTGAACATGAATCATCACCAACTGAGAGGAAGTATTACGATCACCAATCCGGAAGGAACGCATATTATGGAAGTGACGGCCAGAAGTTCCGATCCCGAGACCGCAAAAAAGATTGCGGACACTATGGCGGTTGTTTCAGCGCAGTATATAAAAGAAAAAATGGAGGTGGCTCCTCCTAAGATCATCGAAGAGGCGGAAGTTCCGTCATCCCCGGTCAGCCCGAGTATGAATAAAAACGTTATGATGGGCGCGCTGGCAGGATTTGCTCTTGCGGCGGCGATCGTGATTTTGTTTGCGATCATGAATGATTCGATCAAAACAGAGGATGATATCGAAAGAGCGCTCGGCATTCCGACACTTGCCGTGATTCCGGACAGAAAAGATTATATAGATGATCATGGCGGCAGTAAAAAGAAGAAAGGCAAAAGAAGGAGGCAGAGTAAATGGCGGAACAAAAGGTGATAATGACAGATCCGAGACAAGAGGATTATTTTTATCAGGAAGCAATTAAGACGCTGCGAACGAATATCCAGTTTGCCGGGATGGATGTAAAGACAATTCTGTTTACAAGCTGCTATCCGAACGAAGGAAAGAGCGATATTACGTTCCAACTTTCGCAGGAGATCGGAAAATTAGGGAAAAAGGTACTTCTTCTCGACGCCGATATCCGCAAGTCGATACTCGCATCCCGGTACGGAGTGGGAAAACAGGTTCAGGGATTATCAAATTACTTGAGCGGTCAGGCTTCTATCGCGGAGATTATTTATCGTACGAACTATGAGAATATGGATATCATTTTTTCAGGTTCATTTGCGCCGAATCCGTCAGAACTGCTTGGGCAGGAAGCGTTTGGAACGCTTTTGGGAGCGGTGAGAGAACATTATGATTATATCATTGTAGATACGCCGCCGATCGGAAGTATTATCGATGCGGCGATCGTCGCAAAACAGTGCGACGGGGCGGTGCTCGTATTTGAAAGCGAACTTGTGAGCAGTAAGGAGGCGGCTCGAGTCAAAGAACAGCTTCTGATGACAGGGTGCAGACTGATCGGAGCCGTGCTTAATAAGGTAGATGTAAAGAAGAATAAATACTATCACAGATATGACTATTACTATCATGGATATCAGGAAAAAAAGGAAGTTACAAAGAAAAATAAAGAAAAATAAAACGGTACTCAGATAATGGGAGGGGATCGGAAAGAAACAGATGAAAAAGAAAAAATATTTGAAATGGTGGATCGCGGCGGTATCAGCGGTTTTCATTGTAGGAGCGGGAATATTTGTATATACGCAGTATAAGGCGGCACAGACGTCGGGAGACGTCGCCACGAAAGACGGAACATCCGCCTCGGCATCGGATATTACATGGAACGGCAAGACATACAGTTACAATGAACATTTGAGTAACTTTTTGTTCCTCGGTATTGATACAAAAGAAAAGGCAGAGACAAAAACAGGTCAGGCAGACGCCGGGCAGGCGGACGCGTTGTATCTTCTGTCATGGAATCGGCTGGAAGGAGATATTACAGTGATCAGCATTCCGAGAGATACGATGACTCAGATCGAAACGTTCGGTCCGGGCGGAAAAAGTCTCGGAAAGAGCAAAGATCATATCAGTTTATCTTATGCATACGGTGACGGCGGATATGAAAGCTGTGAGCTGGCGGAAAATGCAGTTTCCGAATTGCTTTACGGACTGCCGATAGACGGGTACTGTGCTTTGAATATGGATGGACTTCCTGTTTTGACAGACAGCGTCGGAGGCGTAACAGTAACCGTGCCGAACGACAGTCTGGCGGAAGTTGACCCCGGATATGCAAAAGGAGCGGTGGTCACTTTGAAAGGTGAAGATACAGAACAGTTTGTTCGATACAGAAATACGGAGATCAGCCAGAGCGCGATCGCACGTATGGAGCGCCAGCAGGAATATATCAGAGCATTCGGCGAAGCTTTAAAAAAGGCATCTGCAGATAAAGCGCTTGTTACCGATCTGTACAAGGCGATTGAACCGTATATGGTAACGAATATGGGGAAAAGTCGTTTTGTTGATCTGACGGAAAGTGTATCAGAAGGCAAAAAGGTGAACCGATGGACGATTCCGGGAGAAGGAATTCAAGGTAAAGAATATGATGAATACGTCGTAGATGATGATGCTTTGTATGAAAAGACAGTTGAGACATTTTATGTAGAGAAAAAATAAAGTGCAGAAAGAACAGAGACGGCATATGAAAAAGATATCTAAGATAATAGGAAGCGTTCTTATCACAGCCGCAGCAGTTTGCCTTGGCATCGGAGTTTATCAATTTACGAAAGAACAAAACGCCGGAAAAGGGTATCAGGATCTTTCGGAAGAAGTGAAAAAAGAACCGGAAGATGAAGGTTCAAAATCAAAAGTTGATATCCCGATCGATTTTGCGGCGCTAAAGGAAAAGAATCCCGATGTGTATGCGTGGATCAGTATACCGGGAACGGCGATAGACTATCCGGTTCTCCAAAGGGAGAATGACAACACATACTATTTGGATCACACGATCGATCATGAAGAAAAGACCGAAGGAGCGATTTTTACGGAGAATTACAACAATACTGATTTTGAAGATCCGAATACGGTCATTTACGGGCATGACATGAGAAACGGTTCGATGTTTAAAGGACTGCTCGACTATCGGGATAAAACATTTTTTGATCAAAACAAAGAAGTGCTGATCTATACGCCGGATGCAATACGACATTATAAAATATTCGCTGCGTATCCGTATGACAGCAGACATTTGCTTAGAAGTTTTGACTTTACAGATAAAGAAGTGTATCAGCAGTATTTATACCGTATCTTTGCAATCCGCGATATGAATGCGAGCATTGATACAACAGCGCAGGTGGGGACGGACGATAAGATCCTGACCTTATCAACATGCTATGCAAACCAGCCGGATATGAGGTTTCTTGTTCAGGCAGTGTTGGTTTCCATAGAACAATAAGGCAAAAGAAAATCATTTATCAGAGAAAGGAAGAGTGAACAATATGAAAAAGAAAATCATGGGTGTAATTTTGGCGGCAACGCTTATCGTATCACAGGCAGTAACGGCGTTTGCAGGAAGTAAAACGTCAGAAGTTGTGCTTCCGAATGATTTTGCGGCTTATTATACCGTAACGGAAGGAACAAGAGAGGCATTTGCAGAGGCAGAGGCAGTTTCCCCACAGACAGTTGACGCGATCATAGAAGTAAATAACGGAAGCATGACTCTTGCACAGCTTGTTGCAGATATGAAAGAACTGCTCAAAGCAGAAGGCGCAGCAGGACTGAAGATGACAGAAGAACAGGTCGACGCTCTGGCGGCAGATCTGGGTTCCAGAACGTTTGTCACAAAGTTTTTTGACCTTGAGCCTGTAAACGGCGGGATTAAAGATGACAACGGAGACTACCTTGTAACATTAAGCGTGCCGGCAATTTCCACAGCTATGACAGAAGTAGCGTTTCTTCACTTCAGCACAGACCGCGCGGCATGGGAAGTTGTGGAAGCGTCAGACGTAGATTATACAAACAAAGAGATCACTGCGTCCTTTAAAGATCTTTCGCCGGTTGCCGTGATCGCAAAAGTAGATACGTCCGCAGACAATGCGATCGGAACGTCTCCGCAGACAGGAAGATTCCCTGTTTCCGTACTTTGGATCGGTGCAGCAGTAATCCTTGGTGCGACAGGCGTTATTGTGTTAAGAAAACGCAAAGAAAAATAAATATTGAATGTGCCTTGAAAGGCTGACGGTAAGGAATGGCTCGATGATAAGAAATATTTTCGGGCTATTTTCTTGCAAAAATCAGGGGAAAAACGGCTATTTTCCGGTAATGTATAGTAACAAAAGAACCGGATACGCAAAAGACAAAAATTTACGAAACAGTAAAAAGAAAAAGAAAGAAATAGCAGTTAAAGAAGTATGAAAGATAAACTAGAGGGACAGCAGTTAAAAACATCAAAACATGAAAGATGGATTTGGAGAGATAACAGAGGAAATTACAGATGAGAGGAAAGACTACATTTCATATAAGATGGAAATTATTTTTTTACGATGTGATCGTATTTGCAGTGACGTCTGTATTTCTGCTTGTATTATATGAAGAACCGGTAAAATTGACGCAGAGAGGGGAATTGCAGCAGATGCTTCTTGCATTTGTATGCGTATTTGCCTGCCGGCTGGTCGGAAAGATATATGGGCAGATATGGAGATACGGGGGAATTCAATGCTACATGCGTTTAGTTTGTACGGATTGTGTGGCATTTTTAATATATGTGATTTTGGAATCTGTTCTTCCGGTCGCTCATATCTCATTTCCGCGCCTTCTGGTGTTGAGTACGGTAAACACCATGGGAGCGCTGATCATGAGAATGTCTTACCGTTATGCGTATAAGTGCAGCAACCTGGAAACTTTTTCAGGTAAAATTTTAGCCGCACTGCTGAAAATATTTGCCGGAATTGAAGTGGGGGAAACAAGAGACGATCAGAAGATCAAAGTGGCGATCATAGGGGCAGGAAATGTCGGAGTTACTCTGGCAGGGGAACTGTTGGCAAACAAGATGGCATCCTATGTGCCGAAATGTTTTGTGGATATCGATAAATCAAAAGGCGGACGAGAGATACAGGGACTTCCCGTATTATCTGAAAACGAGGCGACGTTTCAGAAACTGAAAAAATACGGAATACAGGAAATTATCTTTGCGCTGCCGTCTATGGCGGATGAAAGAAGAACAGAGCGATATCTTTATTATAAAAATGCCGGATATAAAGTGAAGATGTACGATTATCCTAAGATGCAGATGGCAGGCGGAAAGAGATCGCTTCGAGAATTTGATATAGAAGAACTGCTATTTAGAGCTCCGAGAAAGCTTACGAACGAAAAGACAGATGCTTATTATAATGATAAAGTAATCCTCGTCACAGGAGGAGGCGGGTCGATCGGATCGGAACTGTGCAGACAGATTGTAAAAATGGGGCCGAAAAAATTGATCATCCTTGACGTTTATGAAAACGGAGCTTACGATCTTCAACAGGAGTTAAGAATCGCATATGGCAACGAACCGGGCATCAGTGTGGAAATCGCTTCGATTACAGATTCAAAAGCAATGGAGCGTGTATTTTCAAAATATCATCCCCAGATCGTTATTAATGCGGCTGCCCATAAACATGTTCCACTTATGGAAAATAACTGCATCGAAGCGATCAATAACAACGTGTTCGGAACGGCGGTTGTCGTTGAGATGTGCGAGAAATACGGCGCAGAACGCTTTATGATGGTTTCGACAGATAAAGCGGTTAATCCGACTAACGTGATGGGTGCAACGAAGAGAATGTGCGAAATGATCGTGCAAAGCGCCAGCATTAACGGAAAAGTAAAATACAGCGCGACAAGATTCGGAAACGTATTAGGAAGCGCAGGAAGTGTAATTCCTCTGTTTAAACGTCAGATCCAAAACGGTGGACCGATCACACTTACAGATAAAAGGATCATCCGCTACTTTATGACGATTCCGGAGGCGTCTCAGCTCGTGTTGGAGAGCGGCGTGATTGCTCACAATGGCGAACTGCTTGTTCTCGACATGGGAAAACCGATCAAGATACTGGATCTTGCAGAAAATATGATCCATCTGTCAGGAGCAAATAATATTAAGATCGTAGAGACAGGACTCCGTCCGGGAGAAAAGCTGTATGAAGAACTTCTTGTTAAGACAGAAGAACTTGATAAGACCGAAAACGATCTCATCTTTAGAGAAAAAGATAAGCCATTGCCGACAGAAGCAATCCGTGAAAAATTAAGAATGCTCAAAGACGTCTGTGAAAACGGAGACGATGAGCAGGCAAGAGAAATGCTGCGCAAAGTTGTGCCGACATTTAAAAGACCGGAAGAAGTGAACCAAGAAGTGGGAGAGGAAGTAGAACCTGAAGATAACAGTTTGCCGCAGCGTAAAAGAAAAGACTGAAATACTTGGAGCAGATGAAGAGATACGATGAAAAAGCGTGGATCAGTATCGGTTCATCATCCTGACATCATTCGGTTTTTTACGGCTATCCCAGAAGTAGTAAGTTTTGTTCTTCTTGTCGGAAGCTCAGCTAGGGGAGGAGAAATTTATGTTCTTGACATGGGGGGATTTGTGAAAATTGCTACATTGGTACGTAATCTCATTCGTTTGTCAGGTTTCATACCGGATGTAGATATTTAATTGAAAGTTACAGGCTTGCGAAGTGCTTCCCATCCGGAAAATTGAAAATACGGTTATTTAATAGGAAAAGGAAACACTCCAGCTGAAGTTGTTAAGTAGGTAAGCATGATAGTTGAAGGAATCAATGCTATTCTTGAGGATGTAAAAATGGCAGAATGGCACGCTATTGAACTTTCAATTATTTCAGTTGTTAACGCTGTAGTTCATTGCGGTGCAGATTCTAAAGAAATGGTTCAGGCGTTGACGAGCAGAGAGAAGAAAACGAAGTTATCGAAGTCAGTAGTGGATATGGTATTTGTAAATTCGATTATTAAGAGTAAAAGAGGTACAGGTATGAAAAGAGTTATTACATATGGAACATTTGACCTTCTCCATTATGGGCACATTAATTTGCTGAAGAGAGCAAAGGCTCTTGGAGATTATCTTATCGTAGTTGTTTCATCTGATGAGTTCAACTGGAATGAAAAGCATAAGAAAACCTATTTTTCTTATGATGAAAGAAAGGCACTTTTGGAATCCATTAGATATGTGGATCTTGTGATTCCAGAAGAAAACTGGCAGCAGAAGAGAACAGATATGCATGAGTATCACGTGGATATCTTTGTTATGGGTGATGACTGGAAAGGTAAATTTGACTTCTTGAAGGAAGAAGGTGTAGAGGTGGTATACCTGCCAAGAACTCCTGAAATTAGTAGCAGCAAGATTAAGAAAGATTTGTATGATGCAAATGCTGTAGATGGTGAAAGTAAGATTTTTCACGATGATATCAATACTGATCCGCAGTAAGATTATACAATTCTAAAATAAATATAGAGGGAAAGAATCATGTACATAAGAAAAGATGATATGAAGCCTTTCGAGAAGAAAATTTGGCTGGCATCTCCAACAATGCATGGGGATGAATTGGAGTATGTGACAGAGGCATATGAGACCAATTGGATGTCCACTGTGGGAGCTAACATCAATGAGGTTGAGCGTATCGCAGCTGAAAGTGCAGAGGTAAAGTATGCGGTTGCTTTGTCTAGTTGCACTGCGGCTCTTCATTTGTGTGTGAAATTAGCTGGTGAACGACTTTACGGCAAGCCTGCCATCGGTCATGGAGCACTGGAAGGAAAGAAAGTGTTCTGCTCTGATGTGACTTTCGATGCGACGCTGAATCCGGTCGTTTATGAAGGTGGTATTCCTGTGTTTATCGACACGGAACGTGACAGCTGGAATATGAATCCGATTGCACTGGAAAAGGCATTTGAAATCTATCCAGAAGTAAAGCTAGTTGTATCCGCTGAACTTTATGGTTTTTCTGGTGATATTAAGAAAATTAAAGAGATCTGTGAAGTACACGGAGCTCTTCTGATTGAAGATGCCGCAGAAGCTATGGGTGCATCTTGGGATGGAAAACAGTGTGGCTCTTACGGCGATTACTCTGCTGTTTCCTACAACGGCAACAAAATCATTACAGGTTCTTCAGGGGGATGCCTGCTGACCAATAACATAGGGGATGCTAACAAGACTAGAAAATGGTCTACACAGGCTAGAGAAAATGCTGCATGGTATCAGCATGAAGAAGTTGGTTATAACTATCGCATGAGTAATGTGATTGCTGGTGTTGTGCGTGGACAGTATCCATATCTGTATGAACATATTGCGCAGAAGAAGGCAATTTATGACAGATACAAGGAAGGTCTGAAAGGTCTGCCTGTTCAGATGAACCCATTCAATGAGGAAAGATGTGTTCCAAATTATTGGCTGTCTGCACTGATCATTGATAAGGATGCGATGTGCAAACAGGTTCGTGATGATTACAAGTCACTGTATATTTCTGAGCCAGGTAAGTCTTGCCCGACAGAGATTTTGGAGGCTATCGCAGCCATCAACGCAGAAGGCCGTCCAATCTGGAAGCCGATGCACATGCAGCCAATGTACCGCATGAATAGTTTTGTGACTGTTGCGGGTGAAGGTAGAGCAAGAACCAATGCTTACATCGCAGGTGGCGTTGAGGATGTTGGAGCAGATATCTTCGATAGAGGTCTGTGCTTGCCGTCCGATAACAAGATGACTGCAGAGGAGCAGGACAGAATAATCGAAGTCATCAGAAGATGCTTTGAGTAAGGAGGCTGAGTATGAATCATAAACCATACGGCTCATATGAAAAATATTTTAAGAGACTGTTGGATATTGTATGTTCTCTGGCTGCAATTATTGTTTTTTCTTGGTTGTACATAATACTGATTATTCTTGGAGCAATCTTCATGAGAGGAAATCCATTCTTTACACAAGAACGACCTGGCAAGGATGAAAAAATCTTCAAGTTGATTAAATTCCGTTCCATGGATAATAGAAAAGATAAGAATGGAAATCTGTTACCAGATGAGGTTCGTCTAAATAAATATGGTCAGTTTCTTCGTAAGACATCATTGGATGAACTTCCTGAGGCTTTCAATATCTTAAAGGGAGATAGCGGTATAATAGGGACAACCAAGAAAAACCTTGATTTTACAAGGGTTTCGCTGGCTTAGTCGAATTTCGTTATGATAATTTTTCTTTGTGTTGTGTCGATTGAGCGGGGGAACAAATATAAAAGAATGGTTTCTTGGATGCTTATTTTGACCCACACTATAAGCTGAAAAATTATGATAAGGAGGTTTGACCTAGCCTGCGAATGATCTTTTTAATAAGAACATTCACAGGCTAGTCGTCGTGTTATAGAACTTACCTAATAAAAACGAATAATTATGAGGAGTGTGTTGAAAATGGGAAGAAAATTATTAATTGTAGCCTCTAAAAGATATGGAGATTATGTAAAAGAGATAGCAGAGTCAATGGGTTGCTTTGAGGAAATCTCCTTTGTAGATAATGACAGAGAAGGAGCTATTGGAAAACTGGAGGATGTGGAAAGTTTTTATCCGGAATATAACTGTGCAATAGCTGCATGTGACGATGGAACAGAAAGACTTGAGTGGAATAAAAAGTTGGAGGCACTTTACAATATTCCAGTTTTATTTCATATGGATTCTACTATTTCTCCATCAGCTAATTTAATGCCTGGCTGTATTGTTGAACCAAGAGCTGTTGTCGGCTGTGGAAGTACTATTGGGCAGGCAACGGTTGTTGGTGCCAACAGTGTAGTAGAGCCATATTGCCTTGTTGGGGATGGCTGTACATTGAAGTCTGGAACAATTGTTAAAAGCACCAGTGCATTGAATATAGGAACTGAAACAGAACAGGGAACTGTTTTGTTTACACCAATTGATAAATAGTAAAACAGATAATTAGAAATAAATATATGAAAGGATGAAACCTCCCCGATTTTCATGGGGGGGGTACACGATGAGTAGAACGAATGAAAAAAACAGGGAATTAAAACGTACACAACAGAATAGTACGCCGAATATACGATGGATGTTGGTCGGGTATGACCTGATCGTATATGCAGTAGTAGCAATTATACTACTGGTTATTTATGGTGGAATGGATAAGTTATCGTCTACGGGGATACTTCAACAAGTATGCTTATCTGCACTGTGTATTTTTGCGGCACGTCTTTTGGGTAAGATCTATGGACAGGTATGGAGATATGGTGGAATCCAGTGCTATATCCGTCTGTTATTTACCGACTCTATCGCTTTTATAGTGTATCTATGTCTGGAACTCATGCTTCCGGTTCAAAAAATTACATTTGCCAGAATGCTCTCTTTAGCAAGTTTGAATTTATTAGGTGCTTTAGCATTGCGTATGATGTATCGCTACGCATATAAATGTGGAAACCAGAAAACTGTCGGTGGAAAAATTCTTTCTATATTATTGCGTCTGTTTTCAGGAATGGAAGCTGGAAATGAAAAAGAAGTACAGAAAATTAAAGTTGCGATTATAGGTGCCGGACGAGTAGGAGTTGGTCTTGCAGAAGATCTTTTAAATAACTCTGAGGCGGCATATATACCGAGAGGTTTCATTGATGTCAATAAAGAAAAAGTCGGACGTGAAATACATGGTATTCCGGTGTGGTCAGAGGATGAAGCGACTTTCCAGAAATTAGGAGAGTTTGAGGTACAGGAAATTATTTTTGCAATCCCATCAATGGATGCAGATAAAAAGAAAGCACTTTATGAATATTACAAAAATGCAGGTTATAAATTAAAAGTTTACGATTATCCGACGATGTATGCTGCCGGCGGGAAACGTCATCTTAGAGAATTTGATATAGAAGAACTTTTATTTAGAAAACCTCTGGTTGTTTCGGATGAACGTACCAATGCATATTACAAAGATAAAGTCGTACTGATTACAGGTGGTGGCGGTTCCATTGGGTCAGAACTTTGCAGACAGTTGGCAAAGATGAATCCAAAGAAAATCATTATCTTAGATATTTATGAGAATGGTGCATATGATGTTCAGCAGGAATTGAAGATTGCCTATGGAAATAAACTGGATTTACAGATTGAAATTTGCTCTATTACTCATAGAAAAGCACTGGAAAAAGTATTTGAAAAATATCATCCGCAGATCATCATCAATGCAGCTGCTCATAAGCATGTTCCTTTGATGGAGCATAACTGTGTAGAAGCTATTTACAACAATGTATTTGGTACACAGAATCTGGTAGAGCTTTGTGAGGAGTATGGTGCAGAACGCTTTATGATGGTATCAACGGATAAAGCAGTTAATCCTACAAATGTTATGGGTGCAACTAAGAGAATGTGCGAGATGATTGTCCAGAGTGCAAGCACACACGGAAAAGTAAAATACAGTGCAACACGATTTGGAAATGTACTTGGCAGTGCCGGATCAGTTATTCCGTTATTTAAACGCCAGATCGCTAATGGCGGACCGGTTACAGTTACAGATAAGCGAATCATCAGATATTTTATGACAATTCCGGAAGCATCACAGCTTGTACTTCAGAGCGGTGCGATTGCCAATAATGGAGAACTGTTTGTTCTGGATATGGGACAGCCAGTAAAGATTATGGATCTGGCAGAGAATATGATTCGTCTGTCCGGTGTACAGGGAATTGAAATTATTGAAACTGGATTAAGACCAGGAGAGAAACTGTATGAGGAGCTGTTAGTTAAGACAGAGGAACTGGATAAAACAGACAACAGCATGATCTTCATTGAAAGAGATACTGCACTGAGCCAGGAAGAAATATACCAGAAGATTCAGGTACTTAAAGATGCCTGCGATACAGGGGATGATCTAATTGCAAAAGAAGCACTGAGGAGTGTTGTTCCAACATTCAAAAGACCAGAAGATGTAAATAAAGAAATTGCTTAATATCAAAATGGATGAAAAGAGGTAGGAGTCATGTTTAAAGAAAGTAATAAATTTGAGAAGTTTGAGTCTAAAGTATGGTTAAGCAGCCCGACTATGCACGGTCCGGAGATTGAATATGTGAAAGAAGCATATGAAACAAACTGGATGTCAACAGTTGGAAAAAATATCAATGAAGTTGAAAGAATGGCATGTGAATATATAGGATGTAAATATGCAGTTGCATTATCTGCAGGAACAGCATCATTGCATCTTGCTATGAAATTAGCTGGTATTGAAGCATATGGTATGCCAAAAGTTGGACATGGTGCATTGGAAGGAAAGAAAGTTTTTTGTTCAGATATGACTTTTGATGCCACTGTAAATCCTGTTGTTTACGAGGGCGGTGAACCGGTATTCATTGACACGGAATATGACACATGGAATATGGACCCGGTGGCACTTGAAAAAGCATTTGAAATTTATCCGGATACGAAGGTAGTAGTAGTTGCTCACCTTTATGGAACACCAGGAAAAGTAGACGAATTAAATGCCGTTATCAAGAAACATAATGCAATTCTGGTAGAAGATGCTGCAGAATCTATGGGAGCTACATATAAGGGAGTACAGACTGGCACATTTGGAAAGTATAATACGATTTCCTTTAATGGAAACAAGATTATCACCGGAAGTGCAGGTGGATGTTTCTTGACTGATGATGAAGAAGCTGCAAACAAAGTTCGTAAATGGTCTACACAGGCAAGAGAAAATGCAGCATGGTATCAGCATGAAGAACTGGGATACAACTACCGTATGAGCAATGTAGTAGCTGGTGTAGTTCGTGGACAGTTCCCATATCTGAATGAACATATTGCACAGAAGAAAGCAATTTATGAGAGATATAAAGAGGGATTAAAAGGACTGCCAGTATCTATGAATCCGATGGATATGGAAAATTCTGAACCAAACTACTGGCTGTCCTGTTTGATTATTGAGAAGGAGGCAATGTGCAAACAGGTTCGAGGTGAGCAGGATGTGTGCTATGTAAAAGAAACAGGAAAGTCTTGTCCAACAGAAATTCTGGAAGCGATTGCTTCTATTAATGCTGAGGGGCGTCCAATTTGGAAACCAATGCATATGCAGCCGATTTATCGTTTGAATCCATTTGTTGTCAGAGATGGAAACGGACGTGCCAGATCAAATGCGTATATTGCAGGCGGAGTAGCTGATGTAGGTATGGATATTTTTACAAGAGGATTATGTCTGCCAAGTGACAATAAAATGACAGCAGAGCAGCAGGATAGAATTATTGAAGTAATAAAGGCTTGCTTTGAATAAGGAAGTGTTTTAGGAGAGATTTATGAAGAAAGAAAAAAATCATAAATTGTACCGTAAAATGGGATTTTACGAAAGATACATAAAAAGAGCGATTGATATTTTTTGCTCTGGATTGGCAATTATTGTATTCTGTTGGCTGTATGCAATCATCGCTCTGCTGGTTCGAATCAAACTGGGAAGTCCAGTGTTGTTTACTCAATATAGACCTGGACTGATTGATCCGAAAACGGGAAAAGAACGAATTTTTAAAATGTATAAATTTCGGACTATGACAGATAAGAAAGATGCAGAGGGAAACTTGCTGCCCGATGAAGTGCGTCTGACAAAATTTGGTGCATGGCTTAGATCTACCTCTTTGGATGAACTGCCAGAAGCATTTTGCATTTTAAATGGCACGATGACACTGATAGGGCCACGTCCGCAGTTAGTTCGAGATATGGTGTTTATGTCAGAAGAACAAAGAATGCGTCATACTGCAAAACCTGGATTGTCTGGGCTTGCACAGGTAAGTGGCAGAAATGCAATTTCATGGGATAGAAAATTGCAGTATGACTTGGAGTATATAGAACATGTTTCTTTTGGGCGTGATTTTAAAATTCTTTTTAAAACTGTTGAAAAAGCATTTATTAAGCAGGAGGGAATTACAGAAGAAGGTAGTGTAACTGCTGCAGATTATGGGGATTATCTTCTCCAAACAAAACAGATAAGTAAAGAAGAATACGATAAAAAACAGAACGAAGCAAAAGAACTACTAAAAGGATTGAAGTAATGAACGAGTTAGTTTCAATAATAATGCCCTCATATAATACTGCGAAATTTATTAGTAAGACAATAGAATCTGTATTAGAGCAAACATACAAAAATTGGGAACTGTTGATAGTTGATGATTGTTCAACTGATAATACAGATGAGATTGTATCGAAGTATGATGATGACCGAATTATTTATTTAAAAAACAAAAAAAATTCTGGCGCTGCTGTATCAAGAAATAAAGCATTAAAAAATGCAAAAGGTAAGTGGATTGCATTTTTGGACAGTGATGATTTATGGTATCCGACTAAGCTGGAAGAACAGATAAAGTATATGAAAAAAAATAAATACTCCTTTTCATATACTAGCTATGAAGAAATTGATGAAAATGATGTGACAAATGGAGTAAAAGTAACCGGACCTAAGAAGATTACGAAAATGGGAATGTATCGTTATTGCTGGCCGGGGTGCTTGACTGTAATGTATGATGCAGAGAAGATTGGCAAAATACAGATTGCAGATATTAAAAAGAATAACGATTATGCTATGTGGTTAAAAGTAATCAAAAAGGCAAACTGTTATCATTATGATAAAGTGCTGGCACAGTATAGAAAACGGTCAGGTTCAATATCTAATCATGGATATTTAAAATTAGTAAAATGGCACTACAAGTTATTCAAGGAAGCAGATAATAAAAATAGTATTGCATCGTTATTTTTGACTTTACAAAATTTAATTTATGGATGCTGGAAAAAGATGCGGTACGTTAAAAAGGTGAGTTAATTATGGGTATGAATGATATGCTGCGTAAAATGGCTGTTCTTTTAGAAAGAAGGCAAGACGCATTATTCTCATATGATGTCGGTCAGCAGAAAAAATACATTGCTAAATTAGGAAATCCACGAGATGAAATTGAAAGATCATATTTTCAGTATAAATGTCAGATGCAGTTTAATGGAAAAGGAATCACTTTTTTGTTAAATCTGGTTTCATTTCCAGTAGCGATTCTCTATTGGTTCAAGTACGGAAAAAAGGTTCAGGTGAATCGGCTAGAGCAGAAAAACTTGGTATTTTTTAGAGATGGTAAACCAGAAAATATTTTGCCAAAGTCTTTGAAAAAAAGATATAAAGCTATTGAATGTAATCCAGTAGAAGGAACTTTATTAACTGCAAAAGATAAAAAGTTTATAAAAGGAATTATATGTAGATACCCATTTTCTTGGCAGTTTATTTTAAAATGTTTGATTAAAATTGGAAGATATAGTTTTGCCATTGAAGAATATTTGCCTGAAGCAATAGCGGTTTGTGCGGAATACTCTTTTACGTCTTCAGTACTGACGGCTTACTGTAAACAAAGAAATATCAAGCATATAGATGTCATGCATGGAGAAAAAATGTACTATATGAGAGATTCGTTCTTTAAATTTGATGAATGCTATATTTGGGATGAATACTACGGAAAAATATTGGCTTCCATGAAGGCAGATAAAAATCAGTTTGTTGTTGAAGTTCCAGCTTCTCTGAAATTCGATGGAGAACTGATCAGAACGCAGAAATATGATTATACATATTATTTAGGCGCAGAATCGGAAGAGGTATTAAAGAAAATATCAAAAATATTGGAACAGCTATATAAGAGTGGAAAGAAAATTTCAATACGTCCACATCCGAGATATTCTAATATGGATATTGTTAAAAAGGTATTTGCTTTTGCGAATGTAGAAGATACAACCAAAATTTCGATAGAGCAATCTTTATTACAATCTGGTGCTGCAATTTCGCTTTATTCAACGGTATTGAATCAGGCATTATGCAATTCAATTCCAATAATAATAGATGATATGAGCAATCCTGAAAATTTTAACAAATTAAAAGAATTGGGATATGTGTGTCTTTATAAGGAGCATAAACTTTTATCAGAAGTAGTGGAGGAAAAGGCATGATAGGAACAATTATAAGAAAATTGAGAACAGATTTTTGTACAAGTATGTGTAAAAAAACAGCTAAGCAGTATGGAAATGGATTACATATAAATCATTGGAGCAAATTTACCTCTAAAACCTATATTGGTGATAATTGCCATTTTAACGGTATGAAGATTACAGGTAATGGAATGGTTACTATTGGTAGTAACTTCCACTCTGGGGGGGGTATATTGATTTTAACATCTAATCATAATTATGAAGGAAAGGCTATTCCTTATGATAATACTATGGTAGATGGCAATGTAATTATTGAAGATAATGTTTGGTTAGGACAAAATGTTACTATTTTGCAGGGCGTTAAAATTGGAGAGGGTGCTATTATTCAAGCCGGTAGTGTAGTAGTTTCGGATATAGAGCCTTGTTCGATTGCAGGAGGACATCCGGCAAAAGTTTTCAAAAAAAGAAATGAGGAGCATTATTTTCAATTAAAAACCGAACAGAAGTTTTTTTAGGAGAGTTTATAATGAAAATAATGATACTTGCACCGTATATATATGATAAAGATATGCCAGAGTTTTCGATAAATAAAACGGGTTTTGGAATTATGGTCAACGATATAGTGAAATCTATTGCAGAAATAGAAGAGGTTGAATTAGTGACCAGAGTTATTACTGATGCTCGAAGAAAACATGATGGAAAATATAAATTAATAAGTCATACTTGGAAACAAGTTATAATGTCAGCGAATATTGGCGATTGGGCAATGTCAATAAAAGTGTTCTTTGCTACTAAGGGTACATTAAAAGATAAATTGAGAAAAATGTTTTACTGCTTAGACAGGGGCTATGTAAGAAAGTGCATCATGACATCTAATCCAGATGTCGTACATATACATGGAATTGGTTCGATTACTAAAAGTTATATTGAAATATGCGAAGAATTGCAACAAAAATACATGGTTACATTACATGGACTAATTGGGCTAAACGAGTCTGTTAAAGTATCAGAAGATGAAAGGAATATTGAAAAAAATTTTTTACGATATGCGGATGAAAAAAATATACCCGTTAGTGTTATAAGTTCTGGAATGAAAAATAGAATTGAAAAGAATTATTTAATGCATACAGCGGATAATATAACAGTTATAACTAACGGTACTCATATTCCTGATATACATAAAATTGATGATAAAGACGATATAAGAAGAAAGTATAATCTTTCGGATACATGCAAGATATGTGTTGTGATTGGATCTATTATGGAAAGAAAGAATCAGATTCAAATAGTAGAAGCCTTTGCGCAACTTGATGAAGATATACGTGAAAACTGTGCAGTTTTTATGTGTGGAAGGGATATGTTGGAAGGCGCAGTAGAAAAGCGAATATCCGAGTTAGGATGTGAAAAAAGAATTTTTACGCTTGGTTTTGTATCACATAAAGAAATAGAAAAAATTTTACAAGTTGCTGATTTAAATATTGTTGCAAGTTTAGATGAAGGTTTTGGATTATCAATTATAGAAGCCTATGCATATGGGGTTCCGACAGTTACATTTTCTGATTTAGACGCAATTACGGATTTATATGAAGCTAACGCAATGATTTTGGTTGAGAAGAGAAATACAGAAAGTTTAGCCGAAGGAATGAAAACTGCTTTGGAAAAAAAATGGAATAAAGAGGAAATAAGAAATTATTCAAGAAATTTTTCAATAGAAAATATGGCAGCGTTGTATTTAGAGTCCTATAAAGAAAAATTGATAGGGGGGGGGTACGCCGAAAAAAATGAGTTAGGAGATTTTTTATGGTGTTGCAAGAAACTTAATAAGCAAATTCTTTTCTGTGTTGGAAATATTTCTGAAAATAAAAATCAAATAGCATTGATTGAAGCATTATATGAAAATAAAAATAATGATTTAATTGCAATCATATTTGGTGGAGAAAACGACAATGGAATTGTAAGAAATCAAATTATTGAATATCAATTGGAGAATCAAGTAGTTCTTATGGGATATTGTGAAGGCATAAATGATTACTGGCAATATGCGGATTTAAATGTGCTATTTAGTATTAATGATGGATTTGGTTTATCTATTATTGAAGGCTATATGAATGGTGTGCCAAGTATTGCTTTTACCGATTTGGACGCAATAGAAGATGTGAATGCAGCAGAAGCAATGATAGAGATTCCGGAAAGAAATTTAAATACGGTAGTAAAATTTTTAAATAGAGCATTAAGTCGAGAGTGGAACAAATTAGAAATAGAAGAATTCGGAAAGAGGTTTTCTATTGAAACAATGGCGAAGCAGTATGTAGATATTTATAAGAAAATTTAGAAAGATATAAAAGTAAGGTGAGGATAGTATGGAGCAGGAAACTATAGGAACAAGACTAAATATACAAAAAATTATATTTTCAAAGGAATTTTTGTTTGTTATCTCAATAGTATTTTCGTCATATGAAATATTTGGAATGTCATTAACATATGTTCTTTTGGGTATATATGTAATTTATACATGGTTTATATGTGGGAAACGCTTCATATTATTAGATAAAAGTTTTCTGTTTTTTATGATGGTTTTATTAGTACACGAAATGATAATGATCTTTGTTCATTCTAGTGATGCTAAAACGATTATCAATAATATCATAGGAGCGATTATAGCAGTTGCCATTGTGGGAACATTGAGCAGTGGAATTGATTTAGAAAAATTAAAAAGAGCTTATTATGTAATTGCTGTAATAGTATCTTTGGGGTTGTTATATCATGCTGTTTTAGTGTATGGACTGGGAAGAGCTGTAACACCTATTCAATTAATACCAGGACTTATTTCTCATAGCACATTGCAGTGGGAGCATAGTTTAATGAGGCCAATGTCCTGTTTCATAGAACCACAGGCATACGCAACATTTATGATACCGGTGATCTTTTTTTTGTTAAATGATAAAAAAATGATTGGAGCATTAGCTGCAACGATATGTGTATTGCTCAGTACATCTAGCCTTGGAATTTTGATGTGCGCTGTAATGTGGCTGGTTGTTTTGGTTGATAGCGATTTATCATTACAAATGAAAATGGTAATTGTTGTTTTGGGAATTGCTTTTTTAGTGGCAGTTTTTCAAAGTAATATTTTTCAATTTGCATTTAATAAGATAGAAAATATTGATACGTCATCAGATGCTCGCTTATCTCAAGGATTTATAATATATAGTCAAATGCCTTTTGGAGATCAAGTTTTAGGAATTGGAAAGCGATCATTAGTTAATTACATTTTAAACCATAATATCTATGTGCCAAGAATGAAATATGCTACTGATGCAGGAAAATGGAGTTATGTAACAACAATAGCAGGAATTTTGATTTATTACGGTTTAGCGGGGCTTTTTTCTTTTGGAATATTTGTCGCAGGACAAATAAAAAAGAAAGATTTTATGATAAGGGAATTTATTGTGCTTTTAGTAGCTATTTCGTTTGGACAGACTATCTTGTTTAATGTGTATTTTGTGCTATTTTATGTACTGTTATTTTGTCTGGATAAAGATAAAAGTAGGTACATAGTGGTTAAATTTTAAGGAGATTATCATGAAAATAGGAATAATTACGACTCACTGGGCTCTAAATTATGGAGCAGTACTTCAATCATTTGCATTAGAAAAATACTTGCAGGCACAAGGGTATGATTGCGAGATTGTTGATTTCAGACCTCAAATTGGAAAGTATGGAAGAAACTATATTATTTGGAATAAAAATATTAAACAATGGTGCCAAAATATTATCAAATTATTTAAAGTAAAAAATAAAAAGTTATTTCAAGAAAAAGTAAAAGTGTTTGATCAATTTGTGGAAGAAGAATTGGATAAAAGCCCTCAAAAATTCTTTTCCATTGAAGAGATGGAAAATATAGGAGAGTACGATGCATTAATATGTGGAAGTGATCAGGTATGGAATTTGAATCTCTTTGATATGCCTCCGTTTTTTTTACCATATAAAAATAAATTTAAGAATACAAAATTTATTTCGTATGCTGCTAGTGTAGCCGAAAGTTTAAGTGAGGAACAATGGAAGACAATTATAAAAAGAACAGATCATTTTGATGCTGTTTCGTTAAGAGAGGCAGAGGCAACGGAACAATATAATAAGTATAATCCAGGGAAAGCAGTAACCGTTCTTGATCCTGTATTTCTACTAAGTAAAAGGGAATGGGATAGTAGAATTGGGGACAATAAATATATGGAAAAGGATAGTTACATTTTATGCTATTTTATTGGATACAGAGGTATAGAGTATGATTTGGTGAAAAAAGTTCAAGAAGTTTATGGTGGAAAAATTGTTAATGTGGGACAAGATCCAACAAATCATTTAAATGCAGATGTTCAGTTGAGTAATGTATCACCATTTGAGTTTGTAGCATTGATTCGAGATGCAAAATATATAGTGACAAATTCATTTCATATGACAGCATTTTCAACAATATTTGAAAAAAATTTTTTGATAGTAAAACATCAAAACAGAAACTCAAGGATGGATAATTTACTAAAATTATTTTGCATAAATGATAGATTTATAGAAAGCAAAGAACAAATAGAACATCTGGAAAAAAGAGATTTTATATGTGATTATTCTCAAATATCTGAAGAACGGAAAAAGAAGGTTGCTTTTTCTAAAGAATATTTGCGTAAATCAATAGAGGAGGATTTATAAAATGTCTAAATCTAAAAATGGCTTACTCAGTATATCGGGCATTATGATCCTGACGCTATTTGGACAATTAATTTCGTTTGTGCGTGAAGCCGTATTTGCAGCCTATTATGGCGTATCTGTTTCAGCGGACGCTTATGTTATTGCAGCACAAGTTCCTGTTACGTTGTTTGCTGTAGTAGGGGTAAGTTTAACTACTACAGTTCTGCCTATTTATACGAAGAAAATTAAAGCAGAGGGAAATAAAGAAGCAAATAGTTTTATAAATAATATGATTAGCATATTTACTATTATTTCAATTTTATTTGTAGTAATAGGTGTTATTTTTGCCCCAGAAATAGTCAATATATTTGCTCCATCTTTTTCACAATCAGCAAAACTTTTAACTATTAAATTAACAAGGATAATATTTCCGATAGTTATTTTTTCTTCATTATTTAATATATATAAAGCAATACATAATGCCTATGAGTCTTTTTTTATTCCGGTTATTGCTGTATACATACAAAGTATTGTGATTTCCGTAGCAATAATTTTGTTTGGCAAAAAATTTGGCATTTATCCGGCTGCGATAGCCACTGTTGTAGCTGGAGCATTAGAAATGTGTTTTTTAGCATATACAATAAGAAAAAAATATGTATATAAGCCATATCTTAATATATTTGATTCAGAAATTGAAAATGTTTTGAAGTTAATTGGCCCAGTAATTTTAGGGGTTGGTATTGCCGAGGTTAATCGAGTAATAGATAGAATGTTAGCGTCTGGTGCAGGAGAAGGAGCAGTAGCGTCAATAAACTATGCAAGTAAGCTGATTAATGTGTTTAGTGGGTTATTGGTTTCCGGATTGAGTGTGGTTTGCTTTCAAAAGTTTACAGAATTATATGCAGAAAATAAGATAGATCTCTTATTGTCACAGTTCTTAAAATATATAAAACTGGCAAGTTTTTTTACAATACCTATTTCATGTGGATTATTGGTTATGAGTAATGAAGCGGTAACTATTGTTTTTGGAAGAGGAGAATTCAATGAAAGTGCAGTGCATTCAACTTCATGTGTATTCCTCTTTTACAGTTTGGGACTGACGTTTATTGTATTAAGAGAGCTTGGAACAAAGGTATTTTATGCAATGCATGATACAAAAACACCGATGTTTAATTCTGCAATAGGAGTCGGCATTAATATTGTATTAAATATTATATTGGTAAAAAAGATGGGGGCAGCAGGTCTTGCATTAGCTACAAGTATATCATCATTTATTATTTGCATGTTATTATTTAAGGCATTAAAGAAAAAGCAACAGAAAATACAATATAAAAGAGTAGCTGTTGAAATTTTTAAAATTATATTAGCATCGGCTGCAATGTGTATATGCATAGTATTAAGTGAAAAATGTTTAATAAGATTAAATATTTATTTGAGAAGTATATTGCTTGTACTTTGGGGATGTGTAGTGTACTTTGCAGTAACATTCGGCTTGAAATCCGAAGTATTAATGCCTGGAATAGATAAAGTTAAAAAGGTTATTATCAAAAAGAGGAATTAAATTATGTTTAAAATGATTAAAAGCTATGCGTGGGATGTATTTGTGAATAAATTTTTTGCTAGTTATATTATTCCATATAAGATTCGTGAATATATGTATAGATTGATTGGAATAAAAATGGGGAAAAACAGTGCAATTCATGCTAAATGCTATGTGAGTGGTAAAAATATCACGATAGGTAATCATTCATATTTAAATAAGGAATGTATAATTGATGCATGTCATGGAAGAATTTCTATTGGGAATAATGTTGGAGTTGCTTATAGGTGTCAATTATTGACAACAAATCATGATTATTCAGATGGAAATAAAAGAACAGGAAAAGTATCTGGTGCTGATATTGTAATAGAAGATGGATGTTGGATCGGAGCTGGTGCGATTATCTTACCGGGTGTAACAGTTAAAAATGGGGGGGTGGTTGCGGCTGGAAGTGTCGTAACTAAAGATTGTGAAGAAAATTGCTTATATGCAGGAAATCCAGCACGAAAAATCAAGGAGTTATAGAAAAGTAAGAAGGGAAAAATTATATGATAAAATTGGCGGATGAATCTATATGTACAGGATGTGCTTTATGTCATGATGTTTGCACAACTGGAGCCATTATAATGTCTGTGAGTGAAGATGGTTTTAAATATCCAATTATAGATAGTAACAAATGTATAAAATGTGGAAAATGTCAAAAAAAATGTCCAGTTATTAATGATAACGAATTTCATGAAAGTAAAAATGCTTTATATGGAAGATTAGTAGATGGCATTGAGTTTAATTCCTCCGGTGGTTTATGTAAAGCATTGTCTAAAGCAGTAATGCTAGACGGGGGGGTGGTTTTTGGAGCAGTACTTGTACATGATGAAGTTGTTCATTTGAAAGCGACAAATGAGAATGAATACACTGCGATGAGTGGAAGTAAGTATTTACAAAGCAACCTGGAAGGCGTGTATGCTCAAATTGCTGAGGAATTAAACAAGAACAACAAGGTGTTGTTTATGGGATGTCCATGCCAGTGTGCTGCTGTGGATATAAATTTTAAGTCTAAAAAAAATTATGAAAATTTATATGTATGTGAAATTTTATGTCATGGTGTTCCATCACCTGGAATATTTAAAGATTGGATTCGCTTTTTAGAAAATAAATATAATAGCAGTGTTGTAAATTATTATTTTAGAAGTAAAAAGAATGGGTGGAGTAGACCGTCAATAGAGATAGTGTTTAAAAATGGAAAAAGAATTTTTCAAAGTCATAATGAATCTTATTATCATATGTGGTTTGGAAAACATTTGTCATTGAGAAAATCTTGCTACAAATGTAAATATCGAAATATTAAAAGAGTAGCTGATGTTACGGTGGGAGATTTTTGGGGAATAAAAAATTTAGATGTAGTAGATGATGATATTGAAAAAGGTACAAGTGTGCTTTTGATTAATACTGATAAGGGACAGAGATTACTTGATTTAGCCAGGGAAGTGAATAATGTATTTTTAAAAGAAATTTCAGTCGATGACGCATATATTAATAATACGCCATCATTAAGTAACTTTAGTATGCCAGTGGAAAGAGAAAATTTCTTTGATACATATAAAACTGAGCATATTGAAGGAATCATAAAGAAATATCCGGCAGAGAATAAAGTTATTTCGTTATTGAGAAAGATAAAGCATACAGTAAAATCAACTAGAAAAGAATAGGTGTTAAAATGAAAAATCTAATACTTATAGGTGCAGGTGGACATGCAAAATCGGTTGCAGATTCAATTAACAAATTAGAATATGAATTATGTGGATTTATAGATAGTAATAAAAAGGGTACACACATGGGACTACCCATTTGGGGTGCAGAACTTGAAGATATTCCTAACTATGAAGAATATAGTTATTTTGTTTCTATTGGAGATGTTGGATACCGTAAGCAGTGGTTTGACAGACTTAGAGAACGAAGGTTGAGCATAATCAATATTATTGATTCTTCAGCAATTATATCAGCCAGTGCAAAAATGGGAATAGGGAATTTTATTGGCAAAATGGCAGTAATAAACGCTGATGCAGAAATAGGAAATAATAACGTTATCAATACAAAGGCTTTGATTGAACACGAATGTAAAGTGGGTGATCACAATCATTTATCAACAAATTCTGTCATAAATGGAAATGTAATTGTAGGAAATAGTGTTTTTTTGGGCAGTTCATCTGTGTGTAACGGTCAATTGAAAATCGGTTCCAATGCAATTATTGGTTCAGGTAGTGTGATTATTAAAGATATACCGGAGAAAGTAACTGTAGTAGGTGTACCTGCTAGAGTTATAAAGAGGAGAGATTAGAAATGAGTGATATTCAAATTGTTGCAGAGATTGGCTGCAATCATAATGGAAGTGTTGAATTGGCAAAAAAAATGATGAAAAAAGCGAAAGAAGCTGGAGCAGATGCAGTTAAATTCCAAAGTTTTGTGCCAGAAAATCTTGTTTCAAGATATGCCCCTAAAGCTGAATATCAGAAAAAAAATGATGGAAATGGTTCACAGCTAGATATGTTAAAAAAATTGGCATTAACGGAAACTGAATATTTGGAATTGGTACAGTATGCTTCTACTTTAGATATTCAGATTTTTTCTACGCCATTTGATTTTGAATCTTTTTCATTTTTGCAAAAAATCGGTCAGAATATATGGAAAGTACCATCAGGAGAGATTACAAATCTTCCTTATTTACAGAGGGTAGCAGCAATTGAATGTCAAAATAAACAAGTAATTCTATCAACAGGAATGTCTACGATTGATGAAGTTAAATATGCAATAAATGTTTTGCAACAAAGTAAAGACACAAGTTTTACGGTATTACATTGTAATACACAATATCCAACAGAGCCGGAAGATATGAATTTGCTTGCCATGAATAAGCTTCAAGAATTAGCACCAGATTGGAAAATCGGGCTTTCAGATCATTCAGAAGGAATTGTTGCTTCTCTTGTGGCTGTTGGATTGGGAGCTAAATTTATCGAAAAACATTTTACTTTAGATAAAGCTATGCCAGGACCTGATCATAAAGCGTCTATTACACCAGAAGAACTAAAAGAATTGTGTGTAGGTGTGCATAAAGCTGAAATTATGCTTGGAAATGAAACGAAAGAAGTGACTGAATCTGAACGAAGCAATATATTCGTTGCAAGAAAATCTATTGTAGCAAAAAGAAAAATCATGAGAGGTGAAATGTTTTCCGAAGAGAATATCACTTGTAAAAGACCAGGAAATGGAATTTCTCCGATTCATTGGTATGAGGTGTTGGGGAAAGAAGCTGAAAAAGATTTTGAAATAGATGAATTGATTTCTTGTAAAGGAGTGAATAGAGAAGATGAATAATTTAGCAATAATACCTGCAAGAAGCGGTTCGAAAGGCTTGAAAGATAAAAATATAAAATTATTAAATGGAAAACCGTTAATTGCATATAGCATAGAAGCAGCGAAGAAATCAGGAATTTATTCACATATATTAGTTTCTACGGATTCTGAAAGGTATGGCAAGATTGCAATACAATATGGAGCAGAAGTACCTTTTTATCGTTCAGAAAAAAATGCATCAGATGTAGCGTCTTCATGGGATGTTGTAAAAGAGGTATTGAAAAAATATAGGGAGATGGGAATAGAATTTGATACATTTACACTTTTACAGCCTACATCTCCATTGCGAAAGTACGAAGATATAAAAAAGGCTTATGAATTATTTAAAGAGAAAGATGCAATAGCGGTTGTATCAGTCTGTGAAATGGAGCATTCGCCATTGTGGAGCAATACTTTACCAGAAAATAATTCGTTATCCGGATTTTTGCAGGCAGACAGTAATAAACAAAGACAGAAGTTAGAAACATTTTATAGGATAAATGGGGCAATTTATATGGCAAATGTGAAGGCTTTTTTGGAAAATACAAATCTGTATAGAGAAGATTGTTACGCATATATAATGCCGGCAGAACGCAGTATAGATATAGATACAGAACTTGATTTTAAAATTGCCGAAACTATTATAAATCAGTAAAAGAAGGTTAGTATGGGAAAGTATAGAGTAGCGTATGCGACTGGTTCAAGAGCAGATTATGGAATAGTAAAAAATTTTTTGAGATTATTAGATAATGACAAAGATATTGAGTTTTCAGTATTGGTTACAGGTTCACATTTGGAAGATAAGTTTGGTCACTCTGTAGATATAATACAGCAGGATGGATTTAAAATTGATTTGGAGGTTCCATTAAATATAGAAAATGACAGTAATGCAAATGTGATGCATTGCATGGCAACAGCTTTAGATTGTTTTGGAAATTATTTTGAAAATAATAAATTTGACTTGTTAATTATACTTGGGGACAGATATGAAATGATGGCGGTTGCGATTTCAGCAGCTATGCAAAGAATTCCAATCTTACATTTACATGGTGGAGAAGTTACATATGGCAATTATGATGAATTTATACGTCATTCTATTACCAAAATGAGTCAGTATCATTTTACTAGTACAGAAGTATATAGAAAACGTGTAATACAGTTGGGAGAAGATCCTAAAAGAGTATTTTATCTTGGGGCATTAGGGGCAGAAAATTGTTGCAAGATAGATGAAGAAAAAGTAATTGAAAAGGTAAAAGAACTTATTCCACAAAAATATTGGGTTGTAGCTTTTCATCCTGAAACATTAACTGATGTGAAAATGGAAGACCAAGTGAAGGAAGTATTGACTGCATTGCAGGAAAATCTGGATGGAATGAGCGTTATTTTTATGGGGACGAATGCAGATACAAAATCTGATATTATACGTTCTTCATGGCTTAATTATGTAGATGAGCATGAAAATGCGTATTACTATGAAAATTTGAATGTGGATTCATTTTTATATTTAGTAAAAAATTCTATAGCACTAATAGGAAACTCATCTTCTGGAATTATTGAAACACCGTCATTAGGAAGATATACAATTAATATTGGAGATAGACAAAAGGGACGAGTGCATGGTAACAGTGTTATTGATGTTGCTTGTGACAGTAGCATAATCGGTCAGGCAATGAAAGAGATTACCGGGAAAAACGAAGAAATAATTAATCCATATTATGTAGAAAATACTGCAGAAAATTATTATAAAAAGACAAAAGAAATTTTAGAAAATGGAACATCCATTTTGAAGGAATTTTATGATATAGTCTAAAATTCAGTAGAAACAAAAGTGTAAAGCAGGAGGTATGTGAACATGAAAATTGCAGTTGCAGGAACTGGATATGTGGGACTATCCATAGCTACTTTGTTATCGCAACACCATGAAGTGATTGCAGTAGATATTATTCCAGAAAAAGTAGAATTAATCAACCAAAAAAAATCTCCAATTCAGGATGAATATATTGAAAAATATCTGTCAGAGAAGAAATTGCATCTAACGGCAACATTAGATGCGAAATCAGCGTATAAAGATGCGGACTTTGTAGTTATTGCTGCTCCCACAAACTATGACAGTAAGAAAAATTTCTTTGATACATCAGCAGTAGAAGCTGTGATCAAGTTGGTTATTGAATATAATCCAGATGCGATTATGGTTATAAAATCGACAATTCCAGTAGGATATACAGCAAGTATTAGAGAAAAATTTCATTGTGACAATATTATTTTTAGCCCTGAGTTTTTGCGTGAATCTAAGGCATTGTACGATAATCTATATCCGTCAAGAATTATTGTGGGAACGGATATTCAAAATGCTAGACTTGTAAAGGCTGCAAATATATTTGCCGGATTATTACAGGAAGGTGCTATTAAAGAGAATATTGATACTTTGATTATGGGATTTACAGAAGCGGAAGCAGTGAAGTTATTTGCTAATACATATCTGGCTCTCAGAGTATCATATTTTAATGAGCTTGACACATATGCCGAAATGAAAGGGTTGAACACACAGCAGATCATTAACGGTGTGTGTCTTGATCCAAGAATTGGATCACATTATAATAATCCGTCATTTGGATATGGTGGTTATTGCTTACCAAAGGATACTAAGCAGCTTTTGGCTAATTATGAAGATGTTCCACAGAATATGATGTCTGCTATCGTTGAATCAAATAGAACCAGGAAAGATTTCATAGCAGATCGTGTTTTACAGAAAGCAGGGTATTATGCTTATGATGATGAAAATACTTATGATGCTTCTATGGAAAAAGAGGTTGTGATTGGTGTATATCGTCTTACTATGAAATCAAATTCAGATAATTTCCGCCAGTCATCTATACAGGGGGTAATGAAGCGAATCAAAGCAAAAGGAGCTACGGTTATCATTTATGAGCCAACACTGGAAGATGGAAGTACTTTCTTTGGTAGCAAGGTTGTAAATGATTTGGAGAAATTTAAAGAACAGAGTCAGGCAATTATAGCAAATAGATATGACACTTGCCTGGACGATGTGAAAGAAAAGGTATACACAAGGGATATTTTTAAGAGGGACTAAAAGACAATGCCAGGGGGAGTATTGACATATACATATTTGTGAGCTAAGGAGTAGAATTTTTTATGTGTGGAATAGTAGGTTTTACCGGGAGACAACAGGCGGCACCTATTTTATTAAATGGATTGTCTAAGTTAGAGTACCGAGGATATGATTCAGCCGGAATTGCTGTGCGAGATGGGGAGCATCTGGCACAGGTGGTTAAGGCTAAGGGAAGATTGAGTAATCTTGTTGAAAAAACAGATGAGGGGAAAGCGTTATTAGGAACATGCGGAATTGGACATACACGTTGGGCAACACATGGAGAGCCGAGCCAGATCAATGCTCATCCGCATGTGTCTGGAAATTGTACAAGATCAGGTTCTGGGGAAGTCGAATCAGAAGTTGTTGGAGTGCATAATGGAATAATTGAAAATTATACGGAACTGAAAGAAAAACTGTTAAAACATGGATATACTTTTTATAGCCAGACTGATACAGAAGTGGTAATTAAACTGGTGGATTATTATTATAAGAAGTATAACCTGGGTCCGATTGATGCAATTGCGAAAACTATGGTTCGTGTGCGGGGATCGTATGCACTGGAACTTATGTTCAAAGATTATCCAGGAGAAATCTGGGTGGCAAGAAAAGATAGCCCGATGATTATTGGTGTGACCGAGGGAGAAACCTATGTTGCTTCTGATGTGCCTGCCATTTTGAAATATACGAGGAATGTCTATTATATTGGTAATCTGGAATTTGCCAGATTAACACCGGGAGAAGCCCATTTCTATAATCTTGATGGAGATGAAATCGAAAAACAGACGACAGAAATTAAGTGGAATGCCGAAGCTGCTGAAAAAGCGGGATTTGAACATTTTATGATGAAAGAAATCCATGAACAGCCGAAAGCAGTCAAGGACACTTTAGGTTCTGTAATAAAAGATAATTGTATTGATTTATCTTCGGTTGAGCTTACAGAAGATGAAATCCTAGGATTTGATCAGATTTATATTGTTGCATGTGGTTCTGCATGGCATGTTGGGATGGCTGCACAATATGTAATAGAAGATTTGGCAGATATTCCGGTAAGAGTAGAACTTGCTTCAGAGTTCAGATATAGAAGAATGTCATTGAATAAAAACTCTCTGGTTATAGTAATCAGTCAATCTGGAGAAACTGCGGATACGTTGGCGGCGTTACGCCTGGCAAAGGAAAAAGGAATCATAACATTGGCAGTTGTGAATGTTGTTGGCAGCAGTATTGCACGTGAAGCAGATAAAGTATTCTATACACTTGCCGGACCGGAAATATCGGTAGCAACAACAAAGGCTTATAGTGCTCAGTTTGTGGCAATGTACTGTCTGGCTGTTCAGTTTGCAAAAGTCAAAAATATGATTACAGAAGAACAGTACAGCAATTATCTTTCTGAGCTATTGACAATTCCGGAGAAGATCCAGAAGATATTGCAGGATAAGGAAAGACTTCAATGGTTTGCTGCAAAATATGCAAATGCACATGATGTATTCTTTGTTGGCAGAGGAATTGATTATGCGATTTCTCTGGAAGGAAGTTTGAAATTAAAGGAAATTTCATACATTCATTCGGAAGCATATGCAGCAGGAGAGTTAAAACATGGTACGATCAGCCTGATAGAACCAGGAACTTTGGTAATTGGTGTATTAACGCAAAGTGACCTTTATGAGAAAACGATTAGTAACATGTTGGAATGCAAAAGTCGTGGAGCATACTTGATGGGATTAACAACATATGGAAAATATGAGATAGAAGATCAGGTAAACTTTGCAGTATACGTTCCAAAGATTGATGAGCGTTTCGTAGGAAGCCTTGCAGTGATTCCGTTACAGTTAATGGGATATTATGTTAGTGTAGCCAAAGGTCTGGATGTAGACAAGCCAAGAAATCTGGCAAAGAGTGTGACTGTGGAATAAAAATATTTGAAATTAGTACTCTGGGTTGGCATAGAGATGGATGTCAGCCCAGAGTATTGGCACAATTTGATTGAAGTGACCATTGGTGTCAGATACTATTAAATTTTTATGAGGTGAGTAATGGCTTGCGTAATATCACCAATAATTAAAGTAACGGAAATGTGCAATTTTGACTGTGTTTTCTGCAGATATTCGAATCATAAACAAAATACTGGAATCATGAATGTTGACATAGTAAAAAAAATATTAGAAGAATCAGCGGAAATTAATGCGGAAACAAACCAAAAAGTAAAAGTGCTTTTTCATGGTGGCGAACCGCTGTTATGGGGAATTGAGCGTTTTTACGAGATTTATGAATATGAGAAAGAACTTTCAGATAAGACAGGTGTTAAGTTTACTAACAGTATCCAGACAAATGCATCACTGATAGATGATGAATGGATCAGATTTTTTAAAACGTCCCATATTGGCATTGGGATAAGTTTGGATGGACCGATTGGTGTAAACGCACATTTTTCTCAGGATGAAAGTCTGTCGTTTAAAAGAACGATTTCTATATTGGATAAACTGAAAAATCAAAAAGTGTCATTTGGAATATTAAGTGTTATTACAAATAAGCATATTGTGAATGGGGCTGAAAGTTTTTATGATTTTCTAGTGGAAAATAGTATTAAAAACTGTGGACTATGTTACTGTTATAACCCAGATGACAAATGTTCTGTAGATTCAGAAAAACTTGGTTATTACTTATCTGATCTTTTTGATTTATATTTTGATGGCGAAGCAAGAGTGAATATCAGGGAATTTAATAATGCTATTTCAGCAATATTGACAGGAAAACACAGATGTTGTAGCCATCATCAAAGGGAACGGTGTGGATATTATCTAACATTTTTGCCTTCAGGAGATGCTTTCTTTTGTGACCCATATAATTTGCGAAAAGAAAATTGTTTAGGTAATATCTCGGAACGTAGTATTTCAGACATGGTATCATGCAGTAAACATCAGGAGCTGTTTAATATGATACAAAAACAGGTTAGGGATTATTGCAACAAGTGTTCTGTAAAAGATATTTGCGGATATGGGTGTCCGAGGACAGACAGGGATAATGAAATAAACTATTTCTGTTCGGCAAATCAAATATTATATTCACATATTATAAATACAATAAAAGACAGGAGGAAATCTATATGAGTAACGGGATGAAAATCATTGCAGAAATTCTGGATGAATATCCACATGATCACAGCCATGACAGGTCAGGGGATTCTTACAATGATTGTGATTGGAATGATGACTGGAATGATGACTGGAACGATGACTGGAATGATGATTGGAACGATTACTAATTGTTGATGTAAAAATAAGGTGCCTGACACTGTGAAATTCGAGGAATGTCTATTATATTGTTAATCTGGAATTTGCCAGATTAACAATGGGAGAAGCTCATTTCTATAATCTTGACGGAGATGAAATCGAAAAACAGACGACAGAAATTAAGTGGAATGCCGAAGCTGCTGAAAAAGCGGGATTTGAACATTTTATGATGAAAGAAATCCATGAACAGCCGAAAGCAGTCAAGGACACTTTAGGTTCTGTAATAAAAGATAATTGTATTGATTTATCTTCGGTTGAGCTTACAGAAGATGAAATCCTAGGATTTGATCAGATTTATATTGTTGCATGTGGTTCTGCATGGCATGTTGGGATGGCTGCACAATATGTAATAGAAGATTTGGCAGATATTCCGGTAAGAGTAGAACTTGCTTCAGAGTTCAGATATAGAAGAATGTCATTGAATAAAAACTCTCTGGTTATAGTAATCAGTCAATCTGGAGAAACTGCGGATACGTTGGCGGCGTTACGCCTGGCAAAGGAAAAAGGAATCATAACATTGGCAGTTGTGAATGTTGTTGGCAGCAGTATTGCACGTGAAGCAGATAAAGTATTCTATACACTTGCCGGACCGGAAATATCGGTAGCAACAACAAAGGCTTATAGTGCTCAGTTTGTGGCAATGTACTGTCTGGCTGTTCAGTTTGCAAAAGTCAAAAATATGATTACAGAAGAACAGTACAGCAATTATCTTTCTGAGCTATTGACAATTCCGGAGAAGATCCAGAAGATATTGCAGGATAAGGAAAGACTTCAATGGTTTGCTGCAAAATATGCAAATGCACATGATGTATTCTTTGTTGGCAGAGGAATTGATTATGCGATTTCTCTGGAAGGAAGTTTGAAATTAAAGGAAATTTCATACATTCATTCGGAAGCATATGCAGCAGGAGAGTTAAAACATGGTACGATCAGCCTGATAGAACCAGGAACTTTGGTAATTGGTGTATTAACGCAAAGTGACCTTTATGAGAAAACGATTAGTAACATGTTGGAATGCAAAAGTCGTGGAGCATACTTGATGGGATTAACAACATATGGAAAATATGAGATAGAAGATCAGGTAAACTTTGCAGTATACGTTCCAAAGATTGATGAGCGTTTCGTAGGAAGCCTTGCAGTGATTCCGTTACAGTTAATGGGATATTATGTTAGTGTAGCCAAAGGTCTGGATGTAGACAAGCCAAGAAATCTGGCAAAGAGTGTGACTGTGGAATAAAAATACTTGAAATTGTACTCTGGGTTGGCATAGAGCCGAGAGGGATGTCCGCCCAGAGTATTAGTACAATTTGATTGGATTGACACGAAAATGGGAAGACCAAAAAAGAAACCAGGATATGATTCGGAAAAGATAATGGAGCAGTTTACGAACTGTATTGTTGAAGCATATATGTCTGGAGCAGGCGGTGGATCAGTAAATTCATTACGGCAAATATCAGAACAGTTCGGCATTACCTTGATGAAAACACGCAAAATATTAATTACGGTGGGGGTGTATCATACTGAGATTAGTGAGCAGGTTATTTCGTTATGGGAAAATGGAAAAAATATTTCAGAGATTATGCAGGAGACTGGCTTGAGCAGATCTTCGGTTCATTCCTATTTGCCGTATACTAAAATGATATACAATGCGGATGAATTAAGCCTGTATGCAGAGAGGTGTAGATTGTACCGGGAAAGAAAACAGGCTGTTGAAAAACTGCATTGTTGCATCGCTAAATCCTTTGAATTACTGGAAAATCATTTGTGGGAGACGTTAAAATTGTTTTCAGGCTATTCTTTTACGACTGTAAAAGGGTTAAGATTTCATTATACGGTCAATGGAAATGAAATCCTGATTGACCGGAAAAAGAAAGCAATAACCAGAAGTAGTGTAGACATTGCTCTGAAAGAAGCGATGGAGATGAAGGGAATTGTAAACGGACCGAAGAAATTAAATGTTTTTGGAGCAAGTTATCTGTACTCGATTTTCTTGCGGTTTGGTCTGATTAAAATGGAAAGGGAATAGAATGGATATTTACCAGATATGGACAACATATAATAAGAAATGGTCGAAATATGAGATATTGGCATTTAGTGTATTGTTGCTCTTGACAGTCATCGCAGTAGCCGGAGGCGTATGTAGAAAAAAGATTAATCTAATTCAGGCAGTGGCTGTTGTGATGATGGTAATATTTCTTGGAATTGTGTTTGGCTCTACGGTATTTACCAGAACAAGTACTATTCGCCAGTATGAATTGATACCATTCTGGTCATGGAAGGCAATTTTTAAATACAAAGACTGGGAATTGCTAAAAGAAAATTTATTGAATTGTATATTGCTGCTTCCGGCCGGAGCATTATTACCGATAATTGCAAACCATAAAGTGAAATGGTATCGGACATTATTGTTTGGAGTTCTGGTATCAGCAGTAATAGAAACCAGTCAGTTGGTATTTATGCGTGGATTATTCGAATGGGATGATATGATTCATAATGGGCTTGGTTGTATGATCGGAAGCATGATAATTAATTTGTTTATGAAAAATAAAATTAGGGATTGACGAACGTATGTTCTGATAGTATAATCATAAATGTCAGAAGGAAACAGGAGGTCAGCACTGATCCTTTGGATAGAATCTATATGGTAAGCAACAGTCAAGCACTGTTTCGGGATGGCTTATCAGAAACTCATCAGCGGTTTTCTTTCCCTTATCCGTTTGAGTGATATTATATTGCTTGGAGGACTGGAGATGAGATCAGATTTGAAAAAGATTGGCGAACAAAAGAGTACATATTTAGTGGGACAGACAGAGAGAGCATTATACTTGCTGGATGTAATCAGTACGATTACAGACCGGGGAAATAATGCAGAAGTGAGACGCAAGAAAGACGGAACTTTAACTGTATATGAAGTAAAAAAGAATATTGTGACCGTTTGATAAATTGGTATTAAGCGAAGGACTAATAGGAGTCAGAAACATTTACACAGAGAAGTGAATGTTCCTGGCTCCTTTTTTGTTATTCTGTTTCTGAAGGAGTCGCTGGTGTAGTTGGTGTTGCAAGGCAACCCTTTAAAATACATGACAGTTCCCGGTCATCTTCGTTTAAGATATGGAAGGTCTTTTCCAAATTTGATTCATTACATAATTTGGCAAGTTCCTTTACTGAGGTAGAAAGAGGAATGTCTTCCTTTAATGTATTTTTTGGCAGTGCATAGTACTCAGTAGCAATATTTAAGTAATTTTCAAGATTTCGTCGAAAGTCTGGATCAAAATTATCGTGCAGAAGAAGCTCTTTTAAAGTTTCCTTTTTTATCCAGATATGTTTTTCTTGGATTCGAAGAAGCCCCTCGATGAGTGTACGAGTATTGGAATCAATTTCTGGATATTGCTGCATATTACACAAACAGAAGCGGTGTATCGCAGGATGACGATAACGACCAGATGAGGCAGTTGCAGCACAGCCAATAACGCAGGCAAGTTCTTTGTTATTGAGATTGCCATGGTTAAAAACCATGAACCACATATCGCCATATTTGCTACAAACAAGTCGGCAGAACATTTGGCTATTAGATGAGTAAACTAAAGTTCCTTCATAGTGCTTGGAAAATGGGGTACCTTCATTTGTAAAATCACCAGAATCAATGTCAAGTATAGCGGAGCATTCATGCATAGAATTGAAATCTCCCAGACGAAGTGTTCCATGAACCAAGGTTTGACCCGAATGATCTTCTGGATAAACAGAGGTTGGAAGAAAGAATACATGGTAATTTCCGGTGTAGCCATTGTAAGCTGGATGATCGATGTCGAAGATGAAACGCTGCTGTCCATTTTCTGCTGATGTTTTTGCAATTTCAATGGAATGGAATACAGCATTAAGGTTTAAATCTAATCCATCACAGACCTTTAACAAAGTAGATAAAGTTGTAGAGGAAGGGGTTCTAAACATGTTGTCGATAGTTCTTGGAGACATTTTCCCGGTTTTCTTGGCACAAATATCGGCCAGATCACGAGAGGTTAAAGATTTTTCTTTCATAACATTCTCAATGTAATTGACGATTTTGCGGAGAATTTCTTGATTGTTCATAAGGCAGGACTCCTTTCTGAGAAAACGACATTTACTGGTTAAATATATGATACCATATGTGTCTGGAAAAGAAAATAATAAAATCGCAAAATATTGCACAAAAAAATAATGTAAAAGAAATGATATGCTCTGTTAATAAATAAACATGTAAAATAATGCAATTTGCACAAAAAAAGACACCATAACGCATTCGTTATAGTGCATATTGACAATAAATGGTAGCAATGCTATAATGTAAAAGACCTACTCCCTTGGCACGAGAGTAGATCTAAAAAAACGCTTAGACAGACAAAATCGACATCATCCTACTGGTCTATATCCAATTGGCACTTGGAAATAACAGGATTGGTGTCGGCTTTTATCAGTACTATATCATGTTGTATATAACATTAGTTGTGGCTCACATACGAATGCCCTTCTAATAAGTAACTTTAGATCTGAACCTTCAACCCAGATTTTCTTTTCCTTTTTTAGAGGAACATATAGAAAAAGTTGTTAAATACAACATGCATTAGTATATCATGCGGAGAAAAACCAGTCAAGGTTTTTTTGCAATAGATATATTAAATTTGTATGAAAAATATGTAAAATAAGAACAATTTCCAGTGAGTATATTGGCTGGAGAGAAGAAAAGAATGCGAGAAATTACTATGGATAAAAATACGATGAGAGAAACGGTGCGTATGATAGCAAGTGACCAGAGTGTTATCAGCGTTGTAGGAGTAACTGTTTCAAGAAAAGATACACTTGAAAATTATATAGCGGTAAACAACGAAATGATAACGGTAGTTGGGGGAAAAGTCTCTGCTGATAGGGTACTTGGCAGGAGGCTGTTACGTGTTGACGATAAACGCAGGAAAATTATTTTGCGAAGGTATTACAGGATAAAAGTCTGAAAACGTAAGCACTACTTTTTTCTGGAACGGATTTTATGTATGAGATAGCCGGAATAGAAATGTCAATCATTTCGTCCGGCTATAATTGTCTTCATTTATATGGCGGTAATACAAAAAACGGTTCAGAAAGGAGGTAGCTCGTCTTGGGGTCGGCAGGGAAAAAACTAAGAACACGTATGGATATTGGAAAAGATATACAAAACTGTTTGGATGATTTGAATAATATGACACATGCCAAACTTGCAGAGCTACTCAACCTTTCTGAAAAAACAGTTGACAGAATGGTTGCTGGAAAGGGGCCTATTACTAAATATGCTTCTGATTTAGCTAAAATTACAGGTAAGCCAGAGTCATGGTTTAAGGAAAATATTACATGGGAAGAGTGCGGAAAAGAAGAGGTTACGTCTGTTCATTTTGAAGCTAAAAATGTGACAGAAGAAGATAAGGAATTTGTGGAAAAAGCGTTGGCATTTTTTGAAAGACTTTATAATATTCCGGACAAGAATCTTAGAAATAAATTGATGGAAAATGCTGAAAAGAATTTTGAGGGTAGTATGGAATTAATAGAATTGATGAATGGAAAAGTAAGTTGGTGACGATCATTACAGGATAATCTGGATGGTCGTTTTTTTACGCTCAAAATTCGGACAGTTTTGTCCGTTGTTTCAGCTTAATTCGGACAGTACTGGGCTGGTTGTTTGAGGGGAGAATTGATACCATTAATACATCGAACAGAGAGGAGGCAAACAGAAATGAGTAAGGATGAATATTTAGAATTTATCACACATCAGCCCTATGACGCAATGGGAGATTTTAGTTTCCTTTTAGATGAAAAGTCTGATAAGGCTGAAAACACTACAATAGAAAATGACAATATGAACACTGATTAATCTGCGTGCAGGGAGTGCCCTGTATAGCTGATTGATACATAAAGCAGCAAGGAGAGGCTTCGCAAGTCGCTCGGTATAAAAAAAACCGGGCAGATCGGAGTCTTTTTTTGCTGCTTTTTTTGTCTGCTGACAGCCCGGAGCCGAAAGGCAGAAAGGTGGTTGTCATGCTGACACTTAGAAAACTGAAAGAAATGGTGGAATCTCCAAAGAAAGGCGAAAAGAAACCGAGCTGTAAAAGTTTACGGGAGGGGAAATACCCGGTTGTTGCTCAGAAGATTATTAAGAACGAGGTAGGCGTAGTCACGATCACTGTTTATAAGAACGGATATGTGGTCTATCAGGCACAGAATCGAGTAACAGTATTTCCTATCGAAGATATTTCCGGTTATCGCTATTCTTCTGTGGCTGGAAATGGATATGGATGTAATCTGACGGAATCTTACTTTGAAGAGGCTGAGTGGTATCTGCGTTTTGTTCTTCGAGGAGAAGATCGCCTGAGCATCAATCTGGATAGCTGCAATCAGAAACGCTGTATTTCCTTATCTTCTGCTATGGAAGAAATGCAGCTTGGAGAGAGTGTGGCACCGGACATGGAGGAAATGATTGTTCAGCAGATGGTGACAGAAAACATGATGGATATGCTGACGGATAAGCAGAAAGAACTTATTTATGCTCTTTATTTTGAGAAACAGACTTATCAGGAATATGCCGATATTCATGGAATCAGTTCAGCAGCAGTCAACAACATGAGAAATAAGGCAGTTACCAAGCTGAGAGCGAGTTTAGAAGAACTCTCAGAAAGTAATGAGAAAAAGAAACTGAGAAAAAAATAAAAAAGTTTGCAACAGGGGTTGGTAAACACCCTCTGCCGAGCTTTATAGGTGAAGGGTTAATTCTTCAAAAAGAAAAAGCCCGGACTTGTACCTTGACAATTTCATATAGATAGCAAGAGGGGATACCCGAAAACTCAGCTACGCATAATAACCAGCGGCCAGGATTCGGAGAGAACGTGAAAGGGAAACGGATGAAAGGCACTTTTACAAGGAACGGCCTCTTGCGGCTTAAATGCTTGATCCTTATTAAAACTGTTATTTCCATTTGATGGAGATGACAGCAGATACCATGTGGCGGTGCTTCGCTTAGTGCAGGTGCCGCCATATGCATGTGCTGTTATCTTTTCAGAAATGTACAGGTATCAGTAACAAAAACATCGGGAGGTGGTTCCAATGATTGAATAGTGCAGGTATAGACCTGCTGAAAAGAAAAACAATGATAAGTGAAGAAAGAGAGGATTAAGTCAAAATGAAAATGAAGTTCAAAAGATTCTTATCAGGAGTCATGGCAGTTGCCACGTTAGCGTCTGTAATCGTTCAGCCAGTAGCTGTTTCTGCATCGGAATTAGAACCGGAAGAAATACCGTTTGAGCAGCAGTATCCGGAATTAAAAGAGGTACAGGATTCGCTTGATCCAGATGAAATTGTAGCAGCAAATGACATTGAACTTGCCTATGGACAGGAATTTGAAGTGGAAGTAGATCTGTCCGGTATTGACGGAGTGGATGAGAGTAAAATAAAAATCATGTTCCATGAAGCAAAAAATGAATCCGGAGCTGATTTCGATACACATACACCGGACACCTACAAGGCAGTATATGCGGTAGAGCCGGTAAGTGGTCATCCATCTTACAGAATCAGCAGAAATATCACTGTAAAAGAACCTGAAACAGAAATGCAGTCAGAGAGTTCTTCTGAAATTACAGTGGACGATGATAGTGGCACTGGAGATACAGAGCAGAGTGATGACGATTCAGAGTCGCACCGGGAAAACACAGTTGATACGAAAACTGAACTTACGGTGTCTGAAGTGCTAGAACAGGCAGAGACAAATGGAATTGATCTGTATGCAATGGATGCAGGAGAAACCGTAACCTTTATGGCTTCTGCAGGAAATGCAAGAAGTTCACAGCAGGTTTCTGTTACAAGGGGAACCATGTATCGTTACGCAGATTATGGATATGGTAGTTACCTTACTTATCAGTATACTGTGAAATTTGGTAATGTATCTGCCACAGCATACTGTGTACAGCCATCAAAGCCAGGACCAGGAAGTGGAACTTATACAATTAATAAGGTGGGAGATGGAAAAGCACTTGCTAAGGTATGTTATTATGGCACAAAAGCTTCTGGAGATGATGGATTTTTCACAGAAGAGAATGGATACGGCAATTTAAGTGCCGGAGCCAGATTTATTCTGGTACACCTTGCAGCATCTTATGCAAATGGTAGTGGAGACGCTTTTTCAGGTGCAAACAGCACTGCACAGAATCTTGCAAAGAAACTTTATAATTATTGCGTTTCTCAACCGGATATTCCATCAGTGGCAATGTCTTTTTCAGATGCAAACGTAAAAGCCTATGTAGAGGGTAACAGTCAGAGAACAAAGGATATAACATTTAAGGCAGATGCATTACAGACAATTACTATGAAACTCCCTGTAGGTGTAAAACTTCATAACCTGTCAACAGGAAAAACAAGCAAAGCTGGAGCAAATGTTGAAATCTGCGGTGGTACGAAGTTTTATCTATCAGCACCACTGACACAGGTAAGTGATGTGGCAGAGAGTTGGTCTACAACAATGAAAGGAAGCATTACTAAAGATTATTCAGCTTATAAGATTTCTACAGGATCTGGAAATCAGGATCTGGCATTGGTGTTTGGTGAAGGCGTGGATGATGAAAAATACGTGGATTTTAAAGTATCCTGGATTGAACTTGCAACTGTAGAAGTTATGAAGAAAGATTCAGCAGCAGATGTAAACCTTGCAGGAGCCGTATTTGGTATTTACAGTGATGCAGATTGCAAAAATCTGATTACTACAATGCCGGAAACAGACAGCAATGGCAAATCTTCTGCAACGATTGTAAAAACACAGGATACGGTATATCTGAAAGAAATCACAGCACCGAAAGGTTATGTGGTAAATACAACCGCTTACAATGTGAAGCTGGTAGCAAGTAAGACCACGACAACAACGGTACCGGATAAAGAGCAGCTTGGCGAACTGACTGTATATAAAGAAGGACAGGTTCTTGCAGGGGCAGATGTCAGCGAGAATGGTACAGTATTCCAGTATGAAAACAGACGTCAGAAAGGTGCTGTTTATAATGTATATGCAGGAGAAGATATTATCTCTGCCTATGGTGCGAAGATTTACAGCAAAGGCGATCTTGTGAAAGAAAACCTTTCGACAGACGAAAACGGTGCTTGTATCCTGAAAAATCTGCATCTTGGAACTTATGTTGTCAAAGAAATGCAGGCACCGGAGAACTTTTATAATGCTGGAGAGGAAAAGACAGTTACACTTTCCTATGCTGGACAGAATGTGGAAGTAGTCTTTTCTGATGTGACATTCACAAATGACAGACAGAAGGCAGATGTGAGTGTTGTAAAGAAAGACAAGGATACCGAAAATCCGTTATCTGGAGGTGTGTTTGCCCTGTATGCTGGCAGTGATATTGCCAACGCAGACGGAAATGTAGTAGTGAAGAAAGGCACATTGATTGAAAAATTAACGACAGGAGCAGATGGAAAAGCGGCATTTAACGCAGATCTTCCGATTGGATTTTCTTATGTAGTCAAAGAGGAACAGGCACCACAGGGATATTTGAGAAATTCTAAAGATGTTTATACATTTAAGTTCTCATATACCAGTGACAGTGAGCCAAAAGTTTCATTCACTCATACATTTGTAAATGAGAGAGTCAAAGCAAAGATTTCTCTGGAAAAGAGAGATGCGGAAACAAAACAGGCGGTTGCACAGGGAGATGCGACACTGGAAAAAGCAGTTTATGGACTGTACGCTCGTAATGATATTGTTCATCCGGACGGTATTACCGGTGTGATCTATAAAGCCGGGGAGCAGGTTGCTACTCTTACAACAGATAAGAATGGACAGGCTTCTGTAGATGGCTTGTATCTTGGAGATTACTATGTGAAAGAGATTAGTCCGTCAGTGGGTTATCTGGCAGACGAAACAGAACATGATCTGGTCTGCAATTATGAAGGCGATCTGGTAGCAGAGGTTAAACGTGACTGCACTTCACTGGAGCAGGTAATGAAACAGCCGTTCCAGATCATCAAAGCAGCCAATAATGGAAAAACAGACGCTGATCTGCTGAAAGGTGCCGGATTTACGGCATATCTGGAATCTTCCCTGACAAAGAAAGCAGACGGAAACTATGAGTTTGCTTCTGCAACACCAGTTGTGATCGGGGAAAATGGTGCAACAGAAATGTTCACAGACGAAAAGGGTTATGCTTGCAGTATCGCACTTCCATATGGAACTTATATTGTGCGTGAAACTACAACTCCTCACAATTATACTCCGGTAGATGATTTTACAGTGCGTATCACAGAGAATAATCCGAACCAGCCACAGACGTGGAGAGTACTTCTGGATGATGAGTTTGAAGCAAAGCTGAAAATCATCAAACAGGATGATGAAACTAAGAAACCAGTATTACAGAAAAATACAGAGTTTAAGATTTATGACCTGGATCATAAGAAGTATGTGGAGCAGGTTACAACCTATCCGACAACGGTTAAGCACAAATCTTATTTTACAGATGAGCAGGGATATTTGATTCTTCCGCAGAATCTGAAAATCGGAAATTACCGTATTGAGGAAGTGAATGCCCCGTTCGGTTACACATTGAATAAAAATTATTATGAGGTAACAGTTGATTCTAATACTGCATATCAGATGGATGGAACTTCCGGGGATGTGATCATTGAAGCAATTTATGAGAACCATCCAGTTAAGGGAGAACTGACTATCGTGAAAAAGGGCGAAGTTCTGGACGGATTCAAGGATGATTTTACATATCAGACAGAAAATCTGGAAGGAGCAGAGTTTGCCATTTATGCTGCGGAGGATATTTATACCGCTGATTTCCAGAAAGATGACAATGGAAACCGTATTCTGGAATATGCAGCCGGAACACTTGTAAAAACTGTTACAACCGATAAAGAGGGAAAAGCGGTCCTGAAGAATCTTCCACTTGGAAGTTATAAGATTGTGGAAACGTCTGCGCCAACAGGATTTGTTTTAAACAGCGAAGCACAGACAGTCACTTTTACTTACAAAGATCAGGAAACACCTGTCATTGAGCAGACAGCTACTTTTGAGAATGAACGCCAGAAGGTAGAAATTTCGGTGGAAAAACAGGATGCTGATACAGAAAAAGCAGTTGCAGGGGCAGAATTTGGACTTTATGCGAAGAATGACATAGAAGCTCATGGAACTGTGATTGTGAAAGCAGGCTCACTTCTTGGAAAAGCTGTTTCCGGAGAAGATGGAAAGGCTGTATTTACACAGGATCTGCCATTTGGAGAGTATTATATCAAAGAACTGGCAGCACCGAATGGCTATGTATTTTCAGATGAAGTTCTGGAAGTAAAGGCAGAGTACCAGGGACAGGAGGTTAAGGTCGTGCAGTTATCTTCTGTACTTAAAAATCAGCCTACAAAAGTTGTGGTTTCCAAGTCTGACCTGACTACTGGCGTGGAATTATCTGGTGCGACTCTTACGGTACTGGACAAAGATGGAAATGTAGTTGATACATGGAAGTCTGTAAAAGGTGAGCAGCATATGATTGAACGGCTTACTGTAGGGGAAACCTATACTCTCAGGGAAGAAATAGCTCCTTATGGATACCTCAAGGCAGAAGAGGTCACTTTTACGATTGAGGATACTGGGGAAATCCAGAAAGTGGAAATGAAAGATGATGTGCCGACAGGAACGATCATCATCAATAAAAATGGAGAGTTTCTGGATAAAGTAACGGCATTGGATTCTGTTGGAGGATGGATCAGCCATTTATTCCAGTATGTAACAGGCAGTCTGAAAGATGTTACCTTTGAAGTATTTGCTTTAGAGGACGTGAAATCTGCTGACGGGGAAAGTGAAGATTATTATAAAAAAGATGAACTGGTAGCAACCATTACAACGGATGATACCGGCATTGCAAAGTTATCCGGACTTCCTCTTGGCAAATATTATGTCAAAGAAAAAGCTACAGTGGATGGTTTTGTACTGGATAATGAGGCAAGAGAGATTGACCTGACATATCGTGATCAGGATACTGCAGAAGTCACTTACTCTGCTGACTGGCAGAACAATCGCCAGAAAGCGGAAGTGGAAGTTGTGAAAAAAGAGAAAGATTCGGATCGTGTACTGGAAGGTGCAGTATTTGCCCTTTGTGCCAAGAATGATATTACAGGAGCAGACGGAAAAGTTATTCTGGAAGCGGATACTGTGATTGAAGAACTGGCAACGGATAAAGAAGGAAAACTGACTTTTACAGCAGATTTACCGATTGGTTTTGAGTATTATATCAAGGAAACTTCCCCGGCACCTGGATTTGCAACGACAGATGAAACACAGGAGTTTACATTTGAGTACGAAGGTGCGGAAAAGGAAAAAGTATTTTATTCATTTACTTTTGAGGATGAACCGACAGTAATTGAGATTACCAAGACTTCCCTGACAGATGGAAAAGAGCTGGAAGGTGCCAAGTTACAGGTAACTGATGAAAGCGGTAAGGTTGTAGATTCCTGGATTTCCGGTAAAGAAGCTCATATCATCAAAGAACTGGTAGTCGGACAGAAGTATACCCTGACAGAAACAAAACCAGCAGATGGTTTTGTGACAGCGGAAAGCATTACATTTACCGTTGAAGATACCGTAGAAGCACAGAAAATCGAGATGAAAGACGATGTTACCAAGGTAGAGATATCCAAGACGGATATTTCCGGTAAGGAACTGCCGGGCGCAAAACTGACAATTCTCGACAAAGACGGTAAAACGGTAGAGAGTTGGACTTCTGAGGAGAAACCGCATTACATTGAAATGCTTCCGATTGGGGAGTATACACTTCGGGAAGAATCTGCCCCTAATGGTTATCTGATAGCTGAGGACGTGAAGTTCACAGTGGAAGATACCGGGGAGATTCAGAAAGTTGTGATGAAAGATGAGGTAAAACCGGAAGAAACATCAACACCGGAAACACCATCTACACAGGTAACAGATACACCGAAAACCGGAGATGATACACATATGCTGCTTTGGATTCTGCTTGCAGTAGCAGGTATGGCAGGTGTAGTGTCAGCGGTATGGGTGGCAAGAAAGAAGAAATAAAAATCAGTTAGTTAAGAGGGCATTTATGGACGAAAAAGATTCATAAATGCTCTCTTTCTGGTTAATACTAGGAAAAATGAAGGGAGAATGTATTATGAAACAGGTATTAATTATAGCGGTTGTAGCAATTATTGCAGCAGTTAATTTTGTGATGTATTGCTGTCTGAGAGTAGCATCACAGGAAGATCAGATGTTGGAAAAACTGAGTAGGAGAAAGGAGTCAGAAAGCGATGGCGATTAGATATGCAGAGGACAAGCCGAAATCCTGTGAATATTGTTATTTCTGGAATGAAAAGAAAAAGGAATGCAGGCAGATGAGATGCTTTTATCAGCTCCCTGAAAAGCCACCTGATCCAGATCCGGCACACAGGTTTTGGGTTCCATGCAAAGGCTGTCCGTATGGAAGAAATCCCTGTATTGGCTATTGCATGGCTAAAATTCTAAAAGAGCAGAGGAAAAAACAATCTGGATAAGGATACATACATATTCCCGTATCACTACGGGGAGGAAGCAGAACAGTATACGTTCTATCGGATTCCCAAGATTCTCTTTACCAGTCCGGTATTTGGAAAACTGACCTGTGAAGCTAAGTTGTTGTATGGTCTATTGCTAGACCGGATGCAGTTATCTGTGAAGAATCGGTGGATGGATTCGGAGGGAAAAGTGTATATATATTTTTCGCAGGAGCAGATAGCAGGGCTTATGGGATGTGGAGTAAAAAAAGTCCGGTGCTTGTTAAAGGAACTGGATGACCGGAAAGGAATCGGATTGATTACGAGAGTCAGACAGGGATTGGGAAATCCCGATAGAATCTATGTAAAAAAATGCGTATCACCAGAACGGTTCAAAGAGAACTTCCAGACAGGTCAAAATGACTTCTCAGGAAAGGTACAAATGACCGATGCAGACAGGTGTAAACTGCCAGGTAATGATATAGAGGATAGTAATACTGAGAATAACGATACAGAGTATCTTTCTTTCTATTCAGATGCCAGTGAAGTGAAAAGGAAAGAAGCTGAAAGGAATGCTTATCAGCAGATTATCCTTGAACACATTGGATATGACTATATCGTAGATGATTTCAACCGGCATATGTTGGATGAGATTGTGGGGTTAATGGTAGATGTGGTGTGTTCGGAACAGGAGTTTATACGGATTGGAGGGGACAGAAAACCTTTATCCGTAGTAAAAAGCCAGTTTTTAAAACTGGATGCAGAGCATATTCGGTTCGTATTGCATTGCATGAAAGAAAATACCAGTAAAGTAGTAAATATGCGTCAGTATTTGTTGGCAGTATTATATAATGCACCGCTGACCATCAACAATTATTACTCATCTTTGGTGCAGCATGATATGTACGAAGGGAATATATGAATTTTAGATTTTCAGGAAGGGAGTGATTCTATTGCAGGAAGAAGTAAATGAGAAAACCGTATCGTTATGTATCACTGGTGGAAAAGTGACAGTCCGTTTATTGAAACAGGCAATGATGCGTTTTCTGGCGGCAGTGGAGAAAGAAAAAGCAGAGAAAGCAAGAAAACAGCAGACAAAGGCACCTCCGGATAAAGAATATCATGGAAAGCAGAGTTTAAAGAAGCTGACACAGCAGAATATTCAACTTTCCAACATTGAGATTACAGATAATAACATTAAGGCTTTTGAAAAGGTTGCAAAAAAATATGGTATTGATTTCAGCCTAAAACGTGATAAGTCTGTAGATCCACCAAGATATTTTGTTTTCTTTAAGGCGAGAGATGTGGAGGTGATGACAGCAGCATTTCGGGAGTTTACCGGAAAGACACTGAATAAAACCAAGAAACCATCTGTCCGTAAGAAATTACAGCAGGCAATCACAGCCCGTAACCAGGACAAACAGAGAGAACGGGAGAAATCAAAAGAGAAGCAGAAGGAGCCAACATTATGAGTGGGATAAAAAATATAAAGAAAAAACTGAAAGGTTTTCAGGTGCGTCCCCCGAATGTGGAAGTAATAAAAAAGGTTCTGCTACATATACCGTATGTGGTTGTGTTTTATGTGGTAAATAAATGTACCTGGCTTTATCAGTATTGCAGGGGCAGTACAGTAGTAGACAGGCTGATGATTCTTCTTATGAATTATCCATTAGCTTTTAAGAAGCTGTTGCCAAGCATGAAGCTGAAAAGTCTGGTTGCGGGAACAATCGCAGCAGTTGGCATATGGGCAGTGGTATATTTCAAGGGAAAGAATGGAAAGAAGTTTCGCCAGGGGGAGGAATATGGTTCTGCCAGGTGGGGAAATGAAAAGGATATAGCACCTTTTATTGATCCGGTTTTTGAGAATAATATTCTGCTGACACAAACGGAACGTCTGACCATGAACAGTAGACCAAAGAAACCGAAGTACGCCAGAAACAAGAATATTATAGTGATAGGTGGATCTGGTAGCGGTAAGACTCGATTTTATGTAAAACCGCAGCTTATGCAGATGCCGGACAATGTAAGTTTTGTGGTCACCGATCCAAAGGGAACGATTATCGTGGAATGTGGTAAAATGTTAGCAAGAGGGACACCGAAGAAAGATAAAAACGGAAAAATTTTGCGTGATAAAAATGGCAGGGTGGTAATGGCTCCTTACAAAATCAAGGTGCTGAATACCATCAATTTTTCTAAGAGTATGCATTATAATCCATTTCATTACATTCGTTCTGAAAAAGATATTCTGAAACTGGTAAATACAATCATGGTAAATACCAAGGGCGAGGGAGAAAAATCTTCCGAGGATTTCTGGACGAAAGCGGAACGTCTGCTGTATTGTGCTTTGATTGGTTATATCTATTATGAAGCACCAGAAGAAGAACAGAATTTCTCAACCCTGCTGGAATTTATCAATGCCAGTGAAACCAGGGAAGAAGATGAAGAGTTTAAAAATGCTGTGGATCTGTTATTTGAGGAGTTGGAAAGGGACGAGCCGAACCACTTTGCAGTAAGGCAGTATAAAAAATACAAACTGGCTGCAGGAAAAACGGCAAAGTCGATTTTGATCAGCTGTGGTGCCAGACTTGCTCCGTTTGATATTGCGGAACTTAGGGAACTGACTTCTTATGATGAAATGGAACTGGATATGATTGGAGATCAGAGAACGGCACTGTTTATTGTAATTTCGGATACAGACGATACTTTTAACTTTGTGGTTGCTATGATGTACAGTCAGCTTTTCAATCTGTTATGCGACAGAGCCGATGATGTTCATCATGGAAGACTGCCTTATCATGTGAGAATCCTTTGTGACGAGTTCGCAAATATTGGTCAGATTCCGAAGTTTGACAAGCTGATTGCAACGATCCGAAGCAGGGAAATTTCTGCTTCCATTATACTCCAGTCCCAGTCGCAGCTCAAGACAATTTACAAGGATGCAGCCGAAACCATTACGGGAAATTGTGACACAATGTTGTTCCTGGGAGGTAAGGAAAGTACCACTCTGAAAGAAATTTCAGAAACACTGGGTAAGGAAACCATTGACTTATATAACACTTCTGATACAAGAGGACAGAGCAGATCTTACGGTTTGAACTATCAGAAAACAGGAAAAGAATTGATGAGTCGGGATGAACTGGCAGTCATGGACGGTAACAAGTGTATTTTACAGCTTCGTGGTGTCCGTCCGTTTTACAGTGATAAATTTGACATTACAAAACATAAACGGTATAAGCAGTTATCCGATTATGATAAAAAGAATGAGTTCCATGTGGAAGAATACATGAAACATCAGATGGAAGTCCGGTTAGATCCGGAAGAACAGTTTGACCTTTATATGTATGAAGGCAGTGAACTGGAAGAACAATCAAATAATGAAAATGAAGGCACAGGGCATGTAACGTAAAACATACATAGCTCTTTTTTTATGCCCTTTTGGGAGGTAGCGATATGCACAAGCATGAAAGACCGCCCATCAGGGCGGAACCCTCCGAGTAGTAACCAGTAAAAAATCACAATGAAAAACAGGAGTTACGAAAGGAGAACATAGATTATGGCGTTTTTTACATCAGCAATTAATATTTTACAGACACTCGTTGTCGCAATCGGAGCGGGACTTGCAGTTTGGGGAGTTATCAATCTTCTGGAAGGTTATGGTAATGATAATCCGGGTGCGAAGTCACAGGGAATCAAGCAGTTCATGGCTAATTAAAGGGAACAAAAAGAAAGGAAAAACCAATCCAGACGGTATCAGCGGCAGGCTACAAGAATAAATTGTGATTTCACAAGATTGGTGTTATAATAAGAGAAAAGTTCCTGCCGGGGCAGCCGCCCCGGTGGTATGGATAGAAA